>Ga0209515_10000730_pt1 | contig 57847 bp, 58 predicted proteins | sample Subgroupgradi54m_FD_187454 | JGI IMG/M metagenome (GOLD analysis project Ga0209515, IMG submission 187454) | Subsurface groundwater microbial communities from S. Glens Falls, New York, USA - GMW60B uncontaminated upgradient, 5.4 m (SPAdes)... ... | reverse complement strand
AGCACCGTTAGCGTTATACCCAACCCATGCATCTCCGGTAAATGCGGCAGTGCCATTCACCTCAAGCTTATTTGTCGGACCTGTAGTACCAATCCCGACATTCCCCATAAAGTAACTGTTTCCTGACCCGCCGAGACCAACATTTGCACCTGTCTGCACTGCGCCACTACGGATAATTACTCCTCCTGTACCAGTACAATATCCACCAGATTCTCCAGCACAAATACCATCGTAAGAGTAAAGACTTGAACCAACTGCAGCATGACCCGCTCCCAAGTCATAACTTACATTGCGACCACTTCCTGCACTTCCTGTCCAAATGTTCCCGTTAACATCAAGTTTTGTGCCTGGATTAGTTGTACCAATACCGACATTGCCTGTTCCATTTTGTATTCGCATCCACTCTGTCCATCCACCAGTTACCAAACTTATTGCCGGATTACTTTGTCCAAACATTAAGGAATCATTGGAACCTCCAGCGATTATTTGATGAACTGCATCAGTATACAATCTGACCACCTCTGGCGCGGTAGCACTGTGTCTTAACTCGAGGCTTTTCCCACTACCAAAAATGGAGAGCGCCTCCGCTGGACTTGCTGTACCAATCCCGACATTGCCTGAAGTATTCCAAACTCCAGATCCGGGAAATTGTGCCCCACCGTTAAACGTCTGCTGACCGCTCCAGACATTACTCGCAGAGAGATCGAGCGAGAGAATACCGGTTGTAGTAATTGGACCGCCGGTTAGTCCTAATCCAGAGCCAACAGAGGTAACAGTGCCACTGCCTCCCGCCACTGCCGCGGTCGTTTGCGTCGTACCGTCAGAAAACTGAATTGCTCCACCAGTGCCCAAAACAAGGCGACCCAACTGTGTCGTCGCTGTACCGATTGATACGCCAGCGGCATTTATTACGTAGCGCGTGCTATTGAAGTTAAAATCCTTATCAACAGTAAGAGACTGGGCGAATGCGAAGTTTGTAAAAACCAAAAGCAGGATTGCCGCAACCCCCGCTACAAAGAAAAATAATATCGGACCTTCTTTCATCCCGTTAGAAATAGGAAACTTTTATGTTTCCGTGTATGCAAAACAAGACCTTTTTCCTGGGTAATACTATTTGTGATGTATTGGGCATTGATTTCGTGATAGGTAATCTCTAACGGGATTCATCCCTACTATTATAACAAAGAGAGAGTGCTTGTTTAATTTTTAGGCGATGGGGTTGAAACTTGAAAAGGACCGTTTGGCAAAGAATTTCTCGCAAAACTTTGATCCTTAGGAATATCGTCCCAAAAGACTGAATCAACAATCGCGCCCTCGTTATTTAAAATCGAAACTCCGTTTTTAGTGTATGCGAGAGTGTAGGAAGCTGGCCAAGAAATGTCAGCAGGCGGAGAGCTGTTATATCCGCCGCTATGACCTAAAAGAAGGTAGCTTTCCCCAGGCATAACCTTACCTTCAAAATTTTTTGAAGAGACCAACGTTGATTCGCTACCTGTCGAAGTTTTTTTCTTAATAGACCAACCAGTCAAATCCGCCGGCAAATCACTCGCATTATAAAGCTCGATAAACTCATGCCCGGCATTATCAGTACGCCCAACCATTACTTCGGTTATATAAATAAGCGATGCGCTTTGAGATGTGCCGGCATTGGGCGTAGTTGAAACACCTTGATTATTTATCGTATTCGTTCCAGCACTTGTCGATGAGGGTTGTGAATTTGATGACGTGCTCTCTGAAATTGTTTGCGCGGAAATAATGGGAGCTCCAGAGTTTTCTTTTCCGGGAGTGCCACCCGGATCTTTAGACGAGTACCACGAGAAATCTATCGGATTGCGCTCCATCGTAGCTTTGGTTCGAGAATCTCCAGCAGGCCATGCGGGCGCCGCACTTACTTCGTCTAGAAGCGCGCAGTGAGAATCAAATAACCTAAGCGCTTCATCGGAATTTTTCAAGTTTCCATTGTAAGTTATACGATTACCGACGGTTTCGGAACTTCGCGCCATAAGATAATACTCGTGGGCGCCGAGGGTAACATTTGGAAACACAACGTTGATCTGGTTGTCTTTATCAGCTACCTCGAAGTCTTTTATTGAAACAGAAGAGCTTCCTGTGTTAGTGAGCTCAACCCACTCACGTGTTGAATCTTTCTCTTCCCCCATCCAAGCAATTTCCGAAAAAATAACGGACGTTCTTAGAGCTGGGGTGCCCGCATGAAATTCGCATATTTCTTTTGTTACGGCGCTGGTTTTAGCACTTTGAGCACTGCCTTCTCCCCCTCTTGATTTCTGCGACAAACTTCCTTGATTAGAGGATTCATCAAGAGGAATTTCTGCGGCCAAGCGAGAACCGTTAAATGTTTGGAGTATCCTGTCACGTAAATTTTTGACGATGGTTTGTGCCCCACCTTGATTTGATGAGTGGAAATTGGCAATCCAAAAATAAGCGCCGGAGATAAAGAGAAGTCCTCCTATGATGAAAACGAGAAGTTGGACGCGCATTGCCCGATCACTCTACCAAAGATGAGAAGCCGTGGTCAATGCCTTTTCGAAGCTGGATCATTACCGCTGATTAAAGGGAAATATTGTCACGTTAATGGCAGTCTCGCCTTATTTTCAAACAAGTTGGTCAGGTGAGGTAGGGCGGCGGCTACTATTATGATAAATGCCCCAATAATTATCTTCGGCGACAACGTCTCATGAAAAATCAAAACTCCCAGGGTTATGCCAAACAAGATTTCAAGCACGCTTATGAGCCCGCCGATACTAGCCTCAATATATTTTAACCCCTCAAGAACTAACCAAAACCCAAATATGCTCGCTATAGCGTAGCCGATCAGATAGACCCAGCTCACACTTGGAGACGGAAGATATTGAATTTCATGAAGAGTTATAGAAACAACACAATTCGTTATGGCAATTATAAGCCAGCTTAGCCAACTAAGATATAGGGAAGAATAAGAGTTTGTAAGTTTTTTAGAAAATGAAGTTTCGCTACCGCTTGCAATACCATTCACGACCGCCATCAAAACCGCAAAGAGTGTAGCGACTGCAAGAGAAAAAGAAAATATTATATATAACCCTACGCACGCCATAAAAAAAGATATAACTTTTATGCCAGTTAATTTTTCACCCAAAAAGAATAATCCTACGATGTACATGGTAAGAAGAGTACTTGTGAGGAATAAAAGCGTTGCCGTACCAATATTCATATGATTGAAAGCGTAAAATATTGGCGCTTGGGTCAGGGAAGTAAAAAATAGATATGTCAGCATCCACTTCCAATCTTTTCTTTTTATCGGTACTATTTGTTTTTTGTAGTAGAGGATCGGGAAAAGAACTATTGAAATAATTAAAGCTCGCGTCCATCCTTGATAGAACACTCCAAAAGAATTCCCAATGAGTCTTGACCATGCTCCATAGCTCCCAAACATAAGAGCAGAAATAAGAATAAAGATTACCCCTTTTGCGTGACGTGATTTATCCGATGTCATAAAATATATATTTACTAACTCATTAAATCATTTATAAAACCTCCGGTCTAATATTTAAAAAGACTCTGAGTTATTGCGGGTAAATCTAAAAACTCCGCTTATTAAGCGCGGAGTTTTTAAAAATGGTTAGTTTACGGTTTTTGAGCTGCTTGTGGTGGGATTAGGTTTGGATTAGTGCGAATGAGTTGCGCGAGCTGACCTTGAGAGTTCAACTTTGCCATCCATACCACCTCTTCTCTATTTATCTTCAAGAAGTCTTCTGGTCCCCAAAACACGTTGGTAAAGCGCTGTATATTAATCGGCGTCTGTGGATTTTGCGCATTTACTTGAAGCGTGTAAACTTGCCGCAATCCAAAAGGCAGGTGAGATAATTTTCCGAAATATATATCCCCCGTCCGCAAGTAAACCGCGTAAAACGATTGACCTTGAAATGATTGCCCCATTAGAAGCGTCATGGCTCCAAGAAGCACAAGCGTTACCACGAAAAGAACAATAAATTTATTCATGATTTAATCCTTTATTTTTTATATTTTTCGACCTATGTATGATTTTTCTATTTTACAATAAATTTTCCTAAGATTATACCCTGCGAAGGGCAGTGATCTCTGCATATGTATGTAAACGTTCCCGTCTTCAATGCTTGAAAACCAATCGGACGACTTTCTCCTTTTTTTACAAATTGATATCCTCCAATTGATGGTAGATCAAGGTCGTAGTCGCCGTCAATTGACTGAATCGTTAATTTCACCAGATCTCCATTATTCACAACAATCTGATCCGGATCAAATCCGGATTTCGAAATTGATATGTTAAACAACCTCGTTTGCCCGCCTGTTTTAGATCCCGGATTAGTTAGAGCTTCACTTGTGGGCTTCGTAAGCTCAATATTTTTTGGCACATCAGGAGAGTATGTAACGGGGGTTTTTGCGGCACCGGTTTCTTGATTGCCGTTTAAAACGTGTGCGCCGTTTCGTAAAAAACCCTGGCGCGCGCCTATTAAAACAAGAGCAACAACCGCCACAACTGCGATCGCTATTATAGCAAAGGTTTTTTTCTGGTTGGGTTCCATAAATTGATAATTGTCTTGTTTTTATTATAACAAAATGAAATCTTACTTATTTTATAAGGCATCGGACCCTGATATAATAATTAGTGATGAGGCGTTTTCGAATTATTTTTTGGCTTATAATACTTTTTGTTATATCGCTTGCGCTTTTTCTAAGTATCGCGCGAGGAGCAACAAATATAGACCCCGTTAATTACTGGGCATGGGGTGATGTTCCGGGGTGGATTGATTTCTATAATGCTAATACGGTTAATGTCCGAGGAGATCGAATTGAGGGATATGCGAGTTCAAGCTTGGGAGATGTATCGCTTGATTGCGCAACTACCCGAATCGGGAATATCTGCGCAACATCTAATTATGGCGTCTGTAATGGTCCGGGGCCGCACAACGCAGGCGGCAACTGCCCAAGCGGCGACGGCTCTGGCAATCTTACCGGATGGGGATGGAATGATACTTTGGGATGGATTAGTTTTAATTGCGATCAAAGTTCGCAAGGAGGCGCGAACACGTGCGCAAACTCTAATTACAAAGCGTGGGTTGATACGAATGGAGATCTTCAAGGATACGCGTGGAATGACCTTGTCGGATGGATTAGTTTTAATTGTAACAATGGCAATTGTGGTACATCGAACTACAAGGTTACAACGCTCTGGCAGGCAACGAGTACTTATGGCTATCTAGAGTCTTCGGTATTTGATACGTCCGTAACAAGTGGCGCAACCTTAAATAGTGTTATCTGGCAAGGTACTCAACCTTCGGGCACTTCGGTTGATTTTCAAATTTCTGCCTCAAACAGCTCTTCAGGCCCGTGGAGCTACTTCGGCCCTGGTGGTAGTAACGTAGATTATTATGGCGCAGAGTGCCCAAATGCCGGCACAGCAAACCCAGGGGCAGGCCCGAACAAGGCAATTTGTGTCGATAAAAACCTCACGTCAAATTATAGATATCTGCGATATAAGGTCCGGTTGCGGAGTAACCTTATCGGGACACTGACTCCACGCATCAATGATATTATTTTGAATTGGAGTGAGTAGGGGGTGTGATAAAATTTAATTAAAGAGATGAATCCCGTTAGAAGCCCCGCCTACCGGCAGGCAGGCGCGATCGGCTCTGTAAAATATCAAAAAACTTATCCAATGAATAGTCGTTCATATAACCTAAATCAACAGATACGCCTAGATCGCGATCTGTTTCTAACGGGATGAAACAGCTTTCGTTGGGGAAAAAAACAGAGTGGATTCATATTACAGATCCAAGAGATAGGGATATCAAGGCGCTTCGGGATCGCTTTACAATTCACCCGATTATCTTGGACGAGTTAATGGGCCCATCTGATCGGAGTAAAATTGAAAATTACGGCGATTATATATATCTTGTTTATCATCTTCCTATATATAGCACCCAAAGCCTCACTTCGCGGAGGGGCGAAATAGATTTCATTATTACAAAAAAGACGATCATCACCGTCACCTACGAAAACCTTGAGCCGCTAATGCAATTCGAAAGGGACCTTGATACTCGATACAAAAATACAATACTTTCAACCGCGGAGGCGCTCTATTACATTCTTGAGGAAGTTAATAACTACTCGCTCCGGCAATTGAAGCATGTTGAGAAAAAAGTAAATTTTGTCGGAGATCAGTTATTTAAGCGTCAAGATAGAAAACTACTTGAGGAAATTTCATATATCAAACGCGACATACTGGATTTCGCAATTATTGCGGTGCCACAGAGAACCAATCTTGAGTCTCTTGAAACAATGGCGGTTGCACTCTGGGGTAAAGAATATCAGGTATATTTTGTAGATCTTGTTGGAGACTTCTTGAAGGCGAGCTATCTTCTTGAAAATTTAAAAGCGACGGTTGAATCTTATAGCGAAACAATTTCCCAAATTTTTGAATTTAAAACTTCGGAAGTGATAAGACGATTTTCTATTTTGGGATTTTTGAGCTTCCCTCTTCTCCTTTACGCCACCATTGCACTTCAGCCAACAATTGAACACTCGATTATTCCGAGCGCGGGTCATTACCTGCTTCAGTTCGGAGTCGTCACAGTAATCGTGATAGGTCTCGCGCTTTTTTTCAGAAAAAGGGGCTGGCTCTAGCACGGAGCGCTAAGATGACCGCGATCATAACCGCGACTTCAAAAATGTCATTGTTATTGTTAGAGTCATACCATGCTTCTCTACGACACTCTCTCTCAACAAAAAAAAGGACTAATTAAACCGGGAGGTCGGCCGATTAATCTTTTTGTCTGCGGCCCCACGGTTTATGATTACGCCCAAATCGGTAATGCGAGAACTTACATTGTTTTTGACGCATTCGTAAGATATTTGCGTGGAAAAGGTTTTGATGTTTTTTATCTTCAAAACATCACGGATATTGATGATAAAATCATTGCCCGCGCCAAAGAAGAAAATAAGTCCCCCAAGGAGCTCGCCGATTTTTTCCTTGAGAAATATATCGAGGACATGAAAACTCTAGGCATTGAATCCGTAAGCAAGTACGCCCCGGCAACCGAATTTATTCCTCAAATAGTTAAACAGGTGGTGCGGCTTAAAGAAGAAGGTTATGCGTATGAAATTACCGGTGATGGGTATTATTTTGATATTTCAAAATTCAAAAATTACGGAAAACTTTCTCACCGCACCGCACTACAAGCCGAAGACTCAATCACCCGCATTGATGAAAACATCAAAAAAAGAAATAGGGGCGATTTTTGTCTCTGGAAGTTTTCTAAACCCGACGAACCTTTTTGGGAAACATCGCTCGGAGCCGGTAGGCCCGGCTGGCATATCGAAGATACGGCTATTAGCGAGGATTTTTTTGGTCCCCAATACGACATTCATGGTGGCGGAGTTGATTTAAAATTTCCTCATCACGAAGCTGAAATCGCACAACAAGAATCCGCCTCTGGAAAAATTCCTTTTGTAAATTTTTGGATGCATACGGGATTTCTTTTGGCGGGTGGCCAAAAAATGTCTAAAAGTTTAAACAATTTCATCACAATTCGAGATTTTCTTAAAAATTATAAAAATGAAAAAGATGGGGCGGCAGTTCTAAGACTTATGATTCTAAACTCGCATTACCGATCACCTCTTAATTACAACGAGAAGATCGCTGCGGGATTTGAAAATACCTGGAAGGGTATAAAAAATACTCTCGATCACCTGCTTTGGCTATCCAATCCCGAAAACGCAGAACTTATAAAAAAGTACGTATCAAAAGGACAAAGTGAAAAACCTTTAAATATTCAAGAAACAAAAGAATTGGTAAAAAACCTGAAAGATCAGTTTTTCTCATCGCTCGAAGACGATTTTAATACCCCAAGCGCTTTTGCATCTCTATTTCCTTTGATAAGTAGCGTAGATGCGGCAATGGCATCAGACATGAAATCAGGTGACGCTCAATATTTTTACAAAGAAATTAAGAGCCTGCTCGAAGCATTAGGTTTCGAACTACCAAAAAACCCAGCAATCCCAAGTAAAGTAAAAAAACTGCTTGCGCAGCGGGAGTTATGCAGAGTAAGTAAACAGTTTGTTCAAGCTGATGCCTTGAGAAAAGAAATAGACCAATTAGGATATAGCCTAGAGGACACTCCTCTTGGTCCATGGCTAAAACAAATTTAAAAATTCCTCCGCAAGATATCGAAGCGGAAGCTTCTGTGCTCGGCGCTTTAATGCTCGACAGAAACGCTGTTATTAAAGTTGCGGACATGCTTGTTGCGAGCGATTTCTATCAACCCGCACATCAGAAAATTTACGAAGTAATTCTCGAACTTTTTGAAAAAGGGGAGCCGATTGATCTATTAACCGTTTCAAATCGGCTTAAGGACAAACAATGGCTTAGCAATGTCGGTGGGACCGATTATCTCACGGAACTTGTCGGAAGTGTTCCTACTTCCGCGCACGTAAGCCATTACGCTACAATCGTGCGCGAGAAAAGAGTGCGTCGTGATCTTATTCATATATCTGGAGAAATAAACGAACACGCTTTTGAGCATCAAGACTTCGAAGAACTTATTGATCACGTTGAAAAAAGAGTATTCGATCTATCGGGAAAATCTCGTACGCAGAAATTTGTTCAATTAAAAGAAGAGTTACCGGCAGCGTACGAACGCCTAGAAAAACTTCACGCAGGAGGTGGGAGATTGCGCGGAATTCCGACGGGGTTTTCCGGACTTGATAATCTTCTCTCGGGACTCCAAAAATCAGACCTTATTATCATCGGTGCGCGGCCTTCGTTTGGTAAAACAGCATTCACGCTTGATATGGCGCGAAATGCTGCGGGACTTGGTCACGCTGTTGGTATTTTTTCTCTTGAAATGTCACGAGAACAAGTAATTGATCGCTTCATCGCATCACAAGCATCGATTCCTCTTTGGCGACTTCGCACTGGAAGGTTAAACGACGATTCCGAATTCGGTCAGGTCCAACAAGCACTCGATGATCTGTCGAAAATCCCTCTCTACATTGACGACACTCCATCACCCAATATCCTGCAGATGCGCTCTATGGCAAGGCGGCTACAAATCGAGCGTGGGCTTGAGCTTCTTATTATTGATTATCTTCAACTCATCCAACCCAGAACCTCAAGCGACAATATAGTGACTCAAGTAACCGAAATATCGAGAGGGCTGAAATCGCTTGCGCGCGAACTTAATATTCCCGTTATTGCCGTCTCACAGCTCTCTCGAGCGGTTGAACAACGTGAAATAAAAATCCCCCGCCTTTCAGATCTTCGCGAGAGCGGTTCTTTGGAACAAGACGCTGACGTAGTAATGTTTCTCCATAGAAAAGATCGTGAACGCCTCGACCTGCCGGAAGAGGAACAAAACGTTGTTGAAATAATCATATCCAAACATCGCAACGGTCCTTTGGGTAGCGTAAGATTAAAATTCGATCCCGACAAAGTAAACTTTCATGCAATAGATTCAATGCACGCTCCTGAAGTATGATCCCATTAGAGATTACCCATCCATTCTTATGCGTAAACCATCAAGCAAAATCAAACTAACAACAAAGGTCTTGTATTCAAAAAACGGAAACGTAATCGTTTCCTATCTCTAACGGGATGATCCCCGAAGCAATAAAAAAATTCATTGAGCGATTTTCAAAATTGCCATCATTCGGACCAAGAACCGCAACACGCCTTGCATTTTATCTTGTGCACCTCGATAAAAATGAGCTTAAAAATCTGGAGTCGGCCCTCGCAGATTTAAAATTATTAGGTAAGTGCCCGCGTTGTTTTTTTATTAAAACGGGTGGAAATTTTTGTTCGATATGCACCGATGCACGGCGCGATAAGTTATTGATTGCGATAGTAGAAAAGGAAACTGATCTAATGGCGCTTGAGAAGTCTGGGCATTGGGATGGTCAGTATCTGGTATTGGGAGAGCTTGAGAGCCGCGGCACCCTTGAGACAAGTCAAAAACTACGGCTGGAACACTTAAAGAAAAGAATCCGCGAAGAATTGAAAGCGAAGGCGAAAGAAATCGTTGTTGCGTTAAACCCAAATGCCTTGGGCGATCTGGTCTATGAAGTTATTAAGGCTGAATTTAAAGATTTAGCGTTAAAAATCACCCGCTTAGGACGAGGCATCCCTACAGGCGGAGAGATTGAGTTCGCAGACGAAGAAACCCTCTCAAGTTCGCTTGATAGAAGATTGTAGTTGAAAAAATTAGCTCCTTAATGGGCTCTTTCTCTTGCTTAGAAAAACCTGAAGATTTACGATAAGAAAAGTTCGTTTAGAAGGTGGGAGCGTGAAAAGATTGAATAGGTTAGAGGTATGTAAAGTCAGTGGATATTTGAGCAAATTCATTATCGCGGTTTCAATCGCATTTCTTTGTATTACTGTCTGGGCACATGTACTGTCTTTAAATCCAAAGCTTGTAAGTTGGGTAGTCGATCATTCTCCCCAACTTTATTTTGTTGGAATTATAGGGTTAGTTATTTCTTTCTGTACCCTCTACATATCTTGGCGAGTAATAACAGACGACCCACCTAAAAAAGATTTAGTCGGCTTGATTAATTTGGAGCGAGACGGGCGCCGAATTTCTGGTTTCACAACCATCATTGACGCAGGCCAATGGAGTCAATTTAAAAAATCTCTTAGAGTCGACAACCCTAGTAAGCTTGACGATCGCGCTCTTATTGAGGGGTGCATACGAGCAGGCACTACGTGCATATGGTTCATTAACGAAGGAATGAGAGTGTGCGGCATAGTGGAAGAGGGCGGTAAATTAAGACAGATAGATATGGGGATGGGTAAGATAGCGGAAGATATTATTCGCTATGCAAACAACCCGAAAAAACAATAATCCCTCACAAGAAATCGTGAGGGATTATTTTATTTCAGTAATTTCTATTTCCGTAAAATCTTGACGATGAGTATTTTTCTTTCGGTATCGAGTTTTTGAGTGATACCGAAAAACGATCTTCTTGCCCGTTCGCGCTTGGCGTAAAATTTTCCCAGTAACCCCACCGGAGGTCACGTAAGGCGCACCAACGCGGACAGCGTCAGCACCCTCTGCGATAAGAAGAATTTTATCAAATTTAATCACGGAACCAGCTTCGCCTGGCAATTTTTCTACTTGTATTTTTTCTCCGGGAGAAACTCGATACTGCTTTCCTCCAGTTTCAATAACAGCAAACATGGTGCTAATAATACAAAGCGATACTAAAAAAAGCAAATCCCCCGGTTATTAATCGAGGGACTTGTAAAAAGTATCGTTTTTAGAATTACTTTTCTACTCGCTCGCGAAATTTAGTAAGCAGATGCGAAGCGTAGTCCTTGCCGCCTAAACCGAAGGCGATACCTCCAGCCAAAGCAAGCATCGCGACAAAGCCGGTTACCAAAGAATTGATAAGGCCTACCGCAACACCGAGCTGGGAAAGCGCAGCAAAGAATCCAAACATCACAACCGACCACCACGTAAGAGCCCCAAGAAAGCCGGAAGCGTGAAGCCTCGAAGCTTTTACGGAAGCTTGAACCAAGTGCCTCAAGAAGTTACCGACAACAACTGCCGCGAGCATAATAAGCACTGCGACAAATACATTCGGTACATAGAGAAGTACTTCTCTCAAGAAGTTAGAGAGAGAGTAGAATCTCAAAATGTCAGTGGCCGCGAGAAGGAATACTACAACAAAAAACCAATACACGAGCTTGCCGACAAATCTGGCGCTGTTTAGGCGAAGACCTGCGCGACTCACGTATTCCTCGACCCCAAGTTTCATCAAAGCCTTGTCTAACTTCACGAGGTTAAGCACGCGCTCTACGAGGGCGGCTAAGCCTGAAGCGACAACAAGACCAACAATAAGAACAAAGAGGGCGCCTATGATATTACCTAATACCGCAACCGCTCCAACCCATAATCCCTGAAGAGAACCGACAACAAGTGATGTCCAATCTTGAAAAACCATAATTAGATCAATGTGTTTCTATATTTTGAAATCCGACCTTTTCATGTCTCCACCATCCCTAAAGGGAAGTGCGGAGTTCCTATTACTTTTTAAGTATACCACACCAGCCTATAATATTAGGACTTAGAGGTAACTAAATGCGGCTTAAAACCAACCTTCATTTTCATACAGGAGACGACCCTCACGATAAGATTTCGTATTCGTTTTACGAGGGCATTGATGCTGCGGAACGGAACGGTTTTGAGGTAATAGCGCTTACATGCCACCGCAAATTTGTATGGAAGAAAGAATATGAAGCGTATGCGGCTCGAAAAAATATATTACTTATTCCAGGGATAGAGCAGAATATCGAAAAAAAACATGTGGTGATTTTAAATGCGGACCAATCAGCCGAAACGCTCTCTACCTGGAATGAGCTTACCGCGTGGAAGATGGCTCATAGAGAAAGCTTCGTGCTTGCGCCGCACCCGTATTTTTACGGTAACTTTTCTTTAAAGGACAACCTCGAACAAAACATAAATCTTTTTGATGCAATTGAGCTTTCTTGGTTTTACTCACGCTTTTTTAATAGAAACAAAATGGCCGAGGTGGTCGCGAAGCGTTACGGAAAACCTTTTATAGCAACCTCGGACACTCACGATCTCAAATTTTTAGATTCGAGCTATGCGATCGTAGAAGCAAAAGCAAAGACGATTCCTTCAATTTTTGAATCAATGCGGCAAAATAATTTTGAAAATTTTACTTTCCCATATAAAATGTTTGAGATGGCAATGTACGTATTAAAAAGAGAAGTAAAAAACCGCCTTGGATAGGCGGTTTTAGTTTAGAGCAACAACTAAAGCAAAAAGAGTCATGTTGTAAAAGAAATGCGTAAGAGTGAGCACGAAAAGTGCTCGCAAGGAATTTTCTAACCACCTCCCTTTTGCATGAAGAATTTTAAGAGCGACAAAGGCCCAACACAAACCAAGTGCGCCCTGGAGCAAAAGACTGCTCTGCGCTGTTTTCCACCCCGTAGCATGAGATAACCCAAAAACCACTGATGAAATAAGAGCCGCGATAGTAAGCAACTTAATTCTACACCGAATACTCCAAAAACAATGCAAAAGAAATACTAGGGGCAGAATTCGGTATACGATTTCTTCAAGAAATGCTCCATAGAGGTAGCTCCCAAGGATCTGAATTAGAAAGCCGGGGATCGAAAGTATGGAAAAAATGAGATTCGGGCTTCCTTCAAAAGCGGTATGGAAATTTTCAACATTTAGTATCAGTACTCCAATGCTCAAGATATAAAGAAGGAAAAGGCATTCAATAAGTCTCACGATAGAAAACTCAAAAGGTCTCTCAAGCCATTCAAAGAAACGCTTCACTGCTATCTCCTTTCTTTAATGTAAAGTCTCTATTAAAATCTTACCTCTCGCGACGGTAAATAACAAAACCGCAGGCCCACTGACCTGCGGTTTTTGATTTGGTGGACCCGGGGGGAATCGAACCCCCGCCTCAGCAATGCGAATGCCGTGTAATACCACTTTACTACGGGCCCTTGATTTAGAGAGTATAAACCGAAGAGTCGAGAGAGAAAAGAGCTTCCATTTTTTTACAACCAGCGTATTATTTTTATAGATATCGAGAGGGGGTTGCGTGGCCAATTCGAATAATACATCAGTAAGAGCCTGGCCAAAACATAGAGTTGTTTTTTTGAAGGGGGAAATTGCAAAAACAACTCCCGTTCTTTTACAAGGAGCACTCAGAAAAATAAACCTGAAAAGTAGCGAGCCGATTTGGTTAGTGATAAATACTGTTGGTGGAAATTTCTATGCAACGCTCAAAATCAGAGCCATATTCGCGAAGTATCGAGATAGGCTAAGAGTAATCATTTATGGAAAAGCTTATTCGGCTGGCGCATTAATTTCACAGATGGGTAGCAAAAGAATCATGACAAGAAAATCAAAATTCTTTTTCCATCAAGCAAGTTATACATTCTTGAAGACCGACAGCTTAAACGCCACCGAACTCATTCAGTTAAGCTCAGATCTTTTTCGTACTGACGCAATCCAAGTAACACTATTCGGTGAAGACCCAAAATTAATTGAAACTCTGATGAGGTACATGAAAGAAGAAAGGTTTGTGTCTGCCAAAGAGGCAAAGAGGCTTCGTTTTGTTGATCTGGTAATACCGGAGCCAAAAAACCTGGGCGCTCTCATTCGGTGGATCCGAAACCATAAATAACCCTTCCTGCTGGAGGGGTTTTTCTTTAATATAAAATTTCTCCTTCGGAGCCCGGCGCTTCTGCTTCGTCTTGCTCCGCAAGTACAAAAGTCGCCTTTGATTCTCAGCAATAAAAATAAAACACCCCTCAAACTAGAGATGTTTTATTTTTGTCGGGGCACTGGGAATCGAACCCAGTCTACACGCACCCGAAGCGTGCGTACTACCGGTATACTATGCCCCGCCTACGCCAAAGCTACAGCGGACAGGCCCGCGTTCAACTCACATGATACTTTTTCTTCATTTCTGCTTCAAGGCCGCTCTCGAATTCTTCTTTTTTACTGCGCGCTTTCTCTGAAAATTTCTCCAGCTCCTCATCGGACAATGTACCAAGTTCTTTCACTCGCGACTCAAGAAGTTCTTTTTTGTTTTTCAACGGATCATCAATCACTTCCTCAAGCAAAACGTTTAAAATCGCGCCGATCTTCGGACCGGGCGGTATATTCAAGATTTTAATCAGATCATCTCCTCGAACCAAAAGCATCTTGGGATGAATCGGGTCATGTTTTACTTTTTCGATCATGAAAAGTAGGTGACGCAACTTATAAGGAAACGCTTTGGGCACGCCAGAGCCAATCCGATCCGCTTCGCGGACCTTCAAAAGATCGTCGACGTTTTCAGGGCCAACACGAGCCAAAAATCTCCGCACGCCCGCCTCCGTCACCTCGCCTACGTTGTAGTAAAAGAGGTGTGAACGCACCAAGTGAGTGATCTCTTCAACAATCTCTTTCCCAAATCTTAACCTATCGAGAATTTTAGCGGTCATTTTTGCCCCAACTGATTCGTGATTATAAAAAGTGGAGTCCGACCCTTCGCCACGCTTCGTCCTAGGCTTCCCTACGTCATGAAGCAGTGCGGCAAGCCTAACAGGAAAAGAGTAATTCTGGAGAGCGGTGTATTGTAGGGCCCTGACATTGTGTTCAAAAACGGTATAAATATGATGTTTGTTTTGCGCGCATCCAATCCCTTCGCGAAGTTCGGGTATAATAAACTGGAGGAGGCCACCAGCCTCGAGCATGCGCACGCCATCTCCGGCATACGGCGACATGATTAGCTTTATTAATTCGTCACGCACTCTCTCACGCGCAACAAATTCAATAAGCGCTGAATTTTTTTGAAGTGCTTGCCAAGTATCATTTTCAATTTTGAAACCTAGTTCTGAAGCAAAACGGATTGCACGAAGCAGTCGGAGCGCATCTTCATTAAAACGCGCCTCGGGATCCCCTACCGCTTTTATTATTTTTGATTTTAAATCCGCCTCACCGCCAAAAGGATCGATAAGTTTTTGACCTAGGTCGCTCGCGATCGCATTAATTGTAAAATCACGACGCGCAAGATCTTCGTTAATTGATTTTGCAAATGCGATCTCGTCAGGATGGCGCTTATCGGAATATTTTCCCTCGATTCTAAATGTCGTAATCTCGACTATAGCGAGGGTTGGATCGTCTGAACCGGTTTTTACCCCCACGGTTCCAAACTCATTTTCGTAAACACTCTCGGGGAACAATTTCTGCATTTCTTCGGGCCTAGCATTTGTCGCGATATCCCAATCCTTTGGTGCACGATTAAGTAGAAGGTCTCGGAGTGAGCCTCCCACAATAAACGCCTTGTAATCATTGCCCTCAAGCGTTTCTGCAACGGTTTTAACTTCTTTGGGGACATTCATAATAATCCAAGTATACCTCAAGCTATTAATATTGACCCCCACACCTATTTATAGGTGTGGGGGTTGACAAAAGAAATTCTTTGTGCTAGATTTGAGACAGCATTTAGCGCTCTACGAAGAAAAGGCAACCCACACTTCGGAGGAAGCCTTGGCCAAAAACCGGAACTGGTGCCCCAAGAGGCGCAAGACGGGTTCCGACACCCGTAGGGTCGGGTATCGCGGAAGGGAACCGAAGCTCCTCGGTAATAGCCACAGAAAGAAGTGTTGGGACGAGAGGAGCCTCATCATCGCACGGACGATGAGACGAATCGCCCGGCAGTCAGCGAGCTACACCGAACCGTACGAGCATCGGGACCTCATCGATACTCACGTCTCGCTTCCAGAAGCAAAGCCGACTCCGACCGAGCACCTCAAGATCATCGCGAGATTCGGATCGGTTCTCTTCGCGGGTCAGGTGGCAATCGCTGGCCGGTTCACCGTCCGTTAGTCAAAAGCAGTATGCCCCGGTGAGTAATCCCGGGGCATTGTCGTTTTAAAAGAAATATCTGTAGAATAAATTTAAACCTGGTTTTGCCCTTGTAGTGAAACGGATATCACGCATGGCTTCGAACCATGAATTCCGGGTTCGATTCCTGGCGAGGGCACAATTCATAAAAATGCATTCAAACCAAGACGGTACTGTAACTATCGAAAGTTTTCAATTTGGCAAGCCGCAGGAATCTTTGTAAACTAATTTTAGTAGCCTAGAAGAGAGGGAAGAGTGCTTTTTCACCTCGGTAATATATTCTATGCGTTGCTTGTGTTTCTTTTGTTTTACTTTGTCTATAAACTAGATGCGCTCCGGAGGAGGGGTGGAATTGCAATTTATTTAAAACATGAGAGAGAGCGTCATGTGATTCCCTTTACTATAATGGGTCACGAAGAGTATATGCGCTCGCTTTATAATCAGCTTCGCATTATGACAGCTGACTTCTCTCGAGGTGCGAGCATTAACGTACCATACGAAGAAGCGATGTATCATAAGATTATTGAAAATTCAGGCCGTCTCTTTGTGCCTTCTGGAACAACCTTAATAATTGATCCAAATCCGGGAGGCTCAATATCGATTACGTTCGAGCCCTACTACTCTCATAAAGATTAATCCACCACGTAAACGTGGTGGATTTTTGATGAGGTGCACGCCAAGGAGGAATGGACCCTGAAGGATTTGAACCTCCGACCAACGCATTATGAGTGCGCTGCTCTGACCAGCCTGAGCTAAGGGTCCCAAATAATCTTCGATTCCTTACTGGAAATGCCCGAGGAGGAAGTCGAATCCTCACGGTGTTACCACCTGGGGATTTTAAGTCCCCCGCGTCTGCCATTTCGCCACTCGGGCAATTCTGAAATGTCCCGGGAGGGCATCGAACCCACGACCTGCGGATTAAAAGTCCGCTGCTCTGCCAGCTGAGCTACCGGGACAAAAAATATACTGTCGGTAATTTACCACAGAAGTTAGAGAAAGTCAATGCTTCGTTAAGCTATCTTTGAAAAATATGAAAAAGAGGCCCTAGAAAAACTTGGAAAATATTTCCTCCCGGCGGCGGAGTATATGATCCACCGCTAGGATAAGAGCCGCCGGAAGGGTACATCGTCCCTGAGGGTGTTGGTTGGGGCGCCAAAGCACCAGAACAACTTGAGCCATTCCAAGTGCCGCCATATTTTGCGCACATTGTTGCCGCGTCAGAGCTTGGATATTGAGGTGGGGGTACCTCTGACGGTTTAGTGTATGAATTCGGATACTGATATTCTTGAGGTTGTGGAGACGTTCCAGGCAATATACTTTTTACACTTTCAAAACATTTATTTAGTTGCGTTTGAACTTCGGAATTTGGTTTTTCACCTTTCAAAAGAAGCTCTAGACTTTGAGGGTCAAGAGAACTTTTCACACATTCTATAACCGCCGGAGGAAATCCTTGAATGCTTCGAGTTGGTTGTTGTGTCGATTCCGATGAACGATATTCAATTTTCGGGGCAGTTTTTTGTTCGCCTTGCATATCTGAGGATTGCATAACCGGCGCTTGCGAAGGGCGAAACGACTCAAAGCAAGCACGCATATATTCACCAAGCTCCGGCCCGAGCTTGAGTTCGCCGCTTTGAATTTTTTCAAACCTACTCCCTAGTTTTTCTTTCAAGCAATTTGCAACTTCTTGGGGAGCTGTCCGAAGAAATTCGAGCGCTTGCTTGGGGTTTGGTTGTGCCGGTCTTACTTGCTGATTTTGCTCTTTTCCATAATTTTCTTTACTAGGAGATTGATCTATATTAAATAATTGGTTTTGGCTAAAACAAATTCTGTATGCGTCGGCGGCTTCTGGGGTGGGAACCAGTTCGCCCGTTTTGTATTTTAGAAAATCGTCTCCTAGTTTTTCTTTAAGACACGCGGCCACATCTTTTGACGCATTGCTAAAGACTTGCTTTGGATTTGAATCTTCTCCGTGCTTTTCGAAGCATCCATGTACGCTATTACCAATTGCCGATCCCGGAACAATACTGCCAGATTGAACATTTTGTATTACTGTTGGCCCAAGAACTGATTCTATACACTGCATCACAACTGAAGGAGCCTGCTCTAGACCCTGGCGTAAACGTACAAGGCCTTCTTTAGCGCTCTGTAACTGCTCTTTCGGCAATGCGCCATTATCTTCTGCGAAACTGTAACACGCATCACGATGCACCGGATCGTTACAATACGCCCCGCACGATTCTCTTGAATCGCAACCTCCTGGTCCATGCCCCTGATTTTTACGAAACGTCTCTGCTTGACTAGGTTTCACAAAGCCCATTTTTTCTCCAAAAGCAACGCATTCTTCAAAATGAGATTGGTCGTGACAATAAGATTCGCATTCTGTCTTACTGTGACACTGGCCTGGGGTTTCTCCATTTTTTATTAACTCCAAAAACTTTTGGAACTGCCCACCAGGTATTCCGCCCTCGAATCTTCCGTTAGCTTCGCCGGAGACTTCGCTTCGCGCTTGAGTGATGCCAGAATTTTTTGCAAAGTTAAAACATTCTTCTGCGTGGCTGAAATCACTACAATATGCTTCGCACGAATCCTTTGAAGTGCAACCGCCAGGCATAGTGCCGCCTGATCCTAAATAAGCAGTAATCTTTTTGCCCTCCTCAACATTCTTATCGCTAAGATTGTGCTTTTTTGCAAAATTAACACAAGCCTCAATATTTGCGACGTCGCCACAATACGCATTGCACTCTACAGGACCCCCGCACCCTCCGGGACCTTCACCTCTTTCGAGACTACTTCTAAAAACCTCGGCACGATTTGCTTCTTCGCTATTCATAAGTCCGTGCTTTTTTGAAAAAGCTATGCACGAAGCGATGTTTGCAGGATTATCGCAATATGTTTTACACTCACCCTTGCTCGCACAGTTTCCCAAATCTGCTATTGGAAACGAGATTCCACTCGGCGCACTATCAGCGCCTTCTGCAAAAACAACGTAGGAAAATATAACGCTGGCACACAGAACGACAATGGAGAGAACAATTTTATAATTTACCGTTTTAAAAATCATAAGGGTGCCTCTTTATTTGAATGGGTTTTGATAAAGGTTTTCCAGAGGATTTGATACGGGGTTCTGCGTGCCGGGCAACTGATCCTTAATAGGATTAGAAGATTTTTCGTAAATATCGCTTCCCAAGGTCTGCGTTTCTGTTGTGGGAGCTAAAACGGGTTGGTTACTTTGGAGTGGTCTCTCGAGAGGTGAAGTAATGTACCAGTAAACAATTATTGCCCCAACCAAAAAGACAGCGAGAACAATGAGAATCATTTCCTTTTTATGACCGTGACCTTGCGGCGTATTCGTATTCACGACATCCATTTTACAATTGTAACACATTGGTTAAAATAGCTCTGTGGGAGGTTTCTCGCCATAAATTAAGCCCTCACGACTTAATCACCGCCCAGAGCCCATAGCGGGGCCCCGCCCGAAGCGGTGAGTGGTAAATCCCCGGTAACTGAATCCGTCCCTAGCTCAATTGGTAGAGCAACTCCCTCTTAAGGAGATGGTTCCGAGTTCGAGTCTCGGGGGACGGACAAAAAAATAATCATGGACAAAATTATTCGTAGAACCATAGAAACGGGAGAGCCCAGAGAAGGTCTTGAGCTTGATTTGGCATACGAAAAAGCAGTTGCGGCACTACAAAAAGACGCAACCAACCCAAGAGACCAGAAATTTTTAAAAGTTTATGGCGAGAGCGCTATTGAAGAAGATTTGGAGTACGTTCGTGAAAAGGAAAGAACTTTCGCGCGTGAAGAAACGGTTGAGGAGCACGGCGCTAAAAGGGTAGGAACTATATTTGAAGGACTTATTCACGAGCAGTCTGAACAAAATGATTGGCTAGGACCAGACGCACATACGATTAAAACCGCGCTGTTTGACGACATTAAACACGGCGTCGATATTATCGTCGAGTTCCAAAAGAGAGCTGGCGAGGCCTCGCATCTTGCGCTTGCGGTTGATGTTACATTCAGTCGGCACGCAGAGAGCAAATTAAAAAGACTTGTGGGGCGGCTAGAAAGAGGCGCTCTTACGGAAGTAAAATATTTTTCTTCCGAGTATCTTCATATTACAGGCACCCTAGAAGATGTGCCCGAGGTAGTAATCGGTGCGAGCCGAGAAACCGTTCGAGGAATTCTTCCGCTGTGGCTTGGGCGAAAAAATAAAGAACTATCTGAACACAAAATGCAATTTTTAATACTCGAGGAGATGAGATTACAACTCCAGACATTAGAAGCGTACGCTAGATTTTTGGCCGCTCGCGAGCAAGATCTGACAAAAAAAGAAAAATATATAATAATAGCCGAAAGATACAAAACCGCTCTTCAAATTGTTTTTGAAGTTATTAAAAATAAGGCAGAGCTAAAAAAGAAACTTGGAATTTCGCTAAAAGATCTAGAAAGAGATCCGGTGTTTAAATCAATATCGGAATACATGGTAGGGCTCGCTCGAAGTTTTTCAGATTAAGAGAGCGCTTGGGTGCCTACGCTCACGCATGGACGTGAGGGGATTGACATATTGAGGTGTCTGTATTAGGATGGGAAAAGTTCTCACCACCCCTTCGCGACTCAAACCCAAGAGGGAGCGACCATGACTGCAGTCATTAGCCGACCCGAGGCCGAAGTTCCGATCCGCACAAACGGAAAAGACCCATTCATCGTTGGAGAGAAAGCGATGAGGGTCATCGAGGCAGTTAAGGAGCTCTCGAACGGTAACGGTGGCGCGCTCTATTTCCAGATCATTGAAAGACTCGCAGGAACTTACAAAAAGACAGACGCTCATAATGCGATACATCGTCTGAAGAAATGGGGTATACTCGCCAACACCGGCAGATATGGCCCTGCAAAATGCCGGTGGTCATTGACCGCCGAGTACACCGAAAGAGGTTTCATCTTGAGAAAAACCCCAAGCTCCGGAAATCAGAACGGAAGGACGCCCGCGGAACAGAAGCCGGGAGCAAACTCGAGAAAGCCTCGAAACACCCGCCCATCCGAAGAAGACGTCGTTGAAACAAGGCGGCAAGCGCTTCTCGACGCGCTCGAAGAAAGGATCGCCCACGAGCTGAAGCTCGTCGCTGATCAGGAAGCGGCTGTGGAGAAAACCCGCGACGCTATCGAGATGGCTTCAGGAGATGCTCCGCAGGCGCGCGACTTTCGAGAAACGTACTTCGAGATTCGAGGTCGAACGATCGACGCCCGTTCTGCGGACGATGTCCCCGAGCGACTCCGCGAGGTCGCGGAGAAACTCGAGCGCGAAGTTGCTAAAGCGAAGGAAAGACTCGCGAGTTTGAATCGCAAAAAGGAGTTCGCGACCGAGATCTAGAAAAAAAGCCCCGCCAGGAATTAATCCAGGCGGGGCTTTGTCGTTTTTAAAAATTACTAAAAACTGGTATAATATGCCCGTGTTTGAGCTTAATCAATCGCTTGGCGAAATTTCTGGGATTGGCACAAAGTTTTTGCCAAAACTAAAACATCTCCATGTAGAGACGGTGAGAGATTTATTGTGGCACTTTCCAAATCGCTACGAAGATTACTCGGAGATTTATCAAATCGCAGACCTCCACGCTAATCAAGACGCAACAATTCAAGGTGTTGTGTCGGATATTAAAGGGAGACAGAGCTGGCAAAGACGCCTTTATATAGTTGAGGCGCTTATAAGCGATGAGAGCGGATCAATTCGCGCCATTTGGTTTAATCAGCCCTACATAAAAAATGTTTTGCGCACTGGACGCGTCGCCAACTTTTCTGGCAAGGTGGTTTTTAGAGACGGCGAGATTTATCTCTCAAATCCGACCTACGAACTCGTATCGACAAACAGTAATCGCGAAACTAGGCATACCGCTCGCATTGTTCCAATCTATCCGGAGACAAGTGGTCTTACCTCAAAAGGACTTCGCTATCTAATAAAACCTATTCTCGACAACCTTGAAACGCTTACCGAGATAATCCCTCCACAAATTCTAGGCACTCACAACCTTCTAGATATTAACAATGCGGTACGAAGCATTCACTTCCCTGCCTCCATTGATGAAGCGCTTGCCGCAAAAAAACGATTTGCGTTCGAAGATTTATTTTTGCTTCAGCTATACAACATAAAGCAAAAAATGTTGCTCCGGAAAAAAAATGCGCCAAAAATATCGGAGAATCTCGGGTTAATAAAATCGCTTATCGCATCACTTCCTTTCGAGCTGACCAAATCGCAAAAACAATCGCTATGGGAAATTGCCCAGGATCTTGGAAAGCCCCATCCAATGAATCGGCTTCTTCAGGGCGACGTTGGCTCTGGAAAAACAATCGTAGCCGCAATCGCGGCAATCTGCGCGGCAAAAAGCGAATACCAGAGCGCTTTCATGGCTCCCACCGAAATTCTCGCGCGTCAGCACTATGAAACATTCAAGAAGTTTTTCGCCGAAATTTCTATTCCATTTGGGCTTGTGACCAGCGGAGAGGCCCGGGTTCATTACGAATCTTCGCTTGAGGATGCGATACCAAAAAATAAATTCGTCAGTCTTATTCGCAAAGGGGATGTAAAAATTATTATAGGCACGCACGCGCTTATTCAAAAATCAATCATGTTTAGGAACTTGGGACTTGTCGTTGTTGATGAACAACATCGCTTTGGAGTAAAGCAAAGAGCAGAGCTATTGCAACATAATAAAAACAGCCACGACAAAAACGCAAAGTCGTCGCCACTCTTAGTACCTCATTTTCTTAGCATGTCGGCAACGCCAATTCCCCGAACACTTAGCCTCACTCTCTTCGGCGATCTTGATCTCTCACTAATTACAGAATTACCAAAAGACAGAAAAACAATTATTACAAAAGTGGTTGAGCCAGAAGAACGAAATAAGGCCTACGCCTTTATACGGCAACAGGTTAAAGGCGGAAGACAGGTATTCGTGATCTGCCCACGGATAGAAAAGCCGGAAGAAATTGAAGAAAGTTCTTTCGCGAGCGAGTGGCAACGCCTTGAAGTAAAATCGGTAAAAGTGGAATATGAAAAACTTTCGAAAAAGATATTTCCAACCTTTAAAGTTGCGATGCTTCACGGAAAATTAAGAGCGCAAGAAAAAGAAAGTGTAATGAGAGGGTTCAAAAATGGGGCGATTGATATTATCGTTGCGACTTCGGTTGTAGAAGTCGGAGTGGATATACCAAACGCCACAGTCATGATGATTGAGGGAACGGAACGATTTGGTCTCGCGCAACTCTATCAATTTCGCGGACGCGTTGGTCGGGGGGTGCACCAGTCATACTGCTTTCTTTTTACCGATTCAAAAGGCGAGAGTACGAAAAAACGGCTTCGGTCAATCGTTGAGGCAAAAAATGGATTTGAGTTAGCGGAAAAAGATCTAGAGATACGCGGACCCGGGCAGTTTTTGGGTGCTTCACAAACCGGAATGCCGGACCTCGCAATGAAAGCAATCCAGAATCCAGAACTTGTGGCATCTGCTCGCGAGGCGGCAAAAACAATCTTAGAAAAAAACCCCACGCTTGCTCATCACCCTGAATTAAAAGAACGATTGAATCTTTTTGAGAGTCTAGTACACTGGGAGTAGTATTTTCTAAGGAGATTCGGTGGAAACAAGAGCGCATATTCTTCATGTGAAAAAGTGGGCGCTTGTGATTAGTATATTAACGTTTTCTTTTTTTGTTACTGGAATTTTTAATCTTTTTGGAGTTAGATCGGGCTTCGATGAAATGGGCATAAGATCTCTTTTTGTGGTGCTAATGTTAATACTCCTCATTGATACAATTTTTTTCTTTAGTTTGTGGTGGGCGTGTTGCCAAAAAATCAGAAATCTCGATCGATTACAAAGCCCATAACCCCTTACGGGGTTATTTTTTTATCTAATCTGGGCCTTGAACTTGTGTTTCAGCAAATCACCAATTCTCTTCATTTCTTTATCCACTTCTTCTGCGGTAAGCGTACGATCGGGTGCTTGAAATATAATACGGAGCGTTAAACTCTGAAGTCCGGGCCATTTGTCGCCACTGTATTCATCAATCAAATCAACTCCTCGCACGAGATTTTTATTCAAGAGAAAAATCTCGTTAATAATAAAACCGATCTTTCGCCCGCGAGAAATTAGAAAAGATACGTCGCGCATAACTCCTGGGAATTTAGGAATTGGCTCATAATGCGCCTCCTTCGATGAAAGACTTGCGATATGCTCCAAATCTAGTTCGGCAAGACCAACTTTATCGATTTGCGCGATTATTCCAAGAAACTCCCCAGAGTTCCAGACACCTAAGCTCCAATTATTTTTTTTAATCTCCTTAAAGGTTATTTCTCGAGCGCCAAGATCCTCGAGAAAAGTTTTGGCGATGCCTTTGATCTCAAAAAAACTTTCTCGAGGAGACGCTGCGGCGAACCCAAGTATTGTTTTTTCCTCCACCTCCTCGGATTTTTTTCGTTTTTTTAGCGAGAACGTGTGGCCAATTTCAAAAACCTTCACTTCGTCAAAAAATTTCCGGTTGTGCTCTATGTTTTTGAGAAGTCCGGGCAAAAGTGAATTTCTCAAATGCGAAAATTCGTTGCTTATCGGATTCTCTAGCTCTGGGCCCAACTCCTCACTACTTAGTCGAGTAGCGGCTTCCCGATCAACCATCGAGTAGTTATAAACTTCATCGTATCCAGCACCTCTCAAAAAGTTGCGCGCGGCGTCCATAACTCCAAATATTTTTTCAAATTCGGGTGCCTTTATCAAAACGCTTGGAGGAAGCGGTTTTATTTTTTGGAAGCCGTAAAGTCTTACGATTTCCTCAATAACATCCCCTGCTTCCGTAATATCGGTACGGAGTAGTGGCGCCACGCACTCGAAGAGGCGCTCTTTGTTTTTACCTAATGTTTCTTTTACTTTAAAACCCAATCGTTCCAATATATCTACAATTTGCCCTCGCTCGATATCGACACCAATCACACGGTTGATGTCTTTAAGAGAAACACGAATCGTAGTTCTCGGAAGAGACTTCGAGAGCACGTCCACGTGAAGGCCGGCGCGCGCTTCTGTAATTTCAATTAAAAGTTGAGCAGCCCTCTCAAGCGCAATCGTGGTAAGATGGGGGCTTAGCTCGTGAGAAAATCTTTGCGACGCGTCAGTTCTTAGATTGAGCGCTCTTGAAGTCCTGTAAATATCTGGCGCATTGAAATTGGCTGATTCAACCACAATTCTTTTGGTTTTTAGAGTTATCTCGGCGGGAACCCCACCCTTCACGCCAGCTATCGCAAGCGGACGCTTTATGTCCGTAATCACAAGCATTTCTGGAGTAAGTTGATATCGCGTCTTATCGAGCGAAATCATAGAATCTCCTTTTTTAGCTCTTCGCACCATAAGCACCTTGGCGCTTCCTCTTTTTCCCTCAATCTTGTCATAGTCAAAAGCGTGAAGAGGCTGGCCGGTTTCGAGCATCACGTAATTCATAATATCCACAACATTATTGATCGGACGAATCCCACAATCCTCGAGAACACGCCTCATCCATATTGGAGAATCACCAATACTCACGTTTTCAAAACATTGGGCACTATAACGAGAACACGAAACCTTATCTAAGATTTTCACCTGGAGCTTTGCAAAATCGGATTCGCGCGCATTTAGAGATCGCGCCGGGATATTTACCTTTTTTAACCCAAGGATTGCCGCAACTTCTCGCGCGATCCCCCAATGAGACCCCGCATCAGAATAACGATTTGGTGGGAGTGATACTTCAAAGGTATTCCCCGACGCATCTTCCGCCTCAAACGCGTGCATGGTAAGCGCATCGATAAGTTCACGTTTATCTTTTAATCTCGGCAAGAGTTTTTTTATAAGCGGGTAGGAAAATTTCATACGTTTTAAAACTGTCTTATAAATCTCAAGTCTCCCGAATAAAATAATCGGATGTCGGGAACTTCGTATTTAATCATCGCAAGCCGATCGATTCCCACCCCAAAAGCAAACCCCTGAATGTTTTTATATCCCACCGCTTCAAATACCTTTGAGTGCACCATACCTGCCCCCATAACTTCAAGCCATTTATTTTTTAATCTGATATCCACTTCAAGACCTGGCTCGACGAATGGGAAATAGCTCGGCCGAAATCGGAATTGAATTTTTTGATCTTGGAAAAAATGTCTGAAAAATTCTTCAATTACGAAACGGAAATTTGCCAAGCTGATATCGCTACCCACCATAAGTCCCTCTAGTTGGTAAAAATTAATCTCGTGAGAAGCATCGGTTGCTTCATATCTAAATACGCGCCCCGGCACCACAATTTGAAATGGCGGCTTGTGCGTCTCCATATAACGAATTTGAACCGGGCTCGTATGAGTTCGCAATAAAAACTTTTCACTTTTAACCTTTGGTTTTTGACTTGGCTCTTTGAGCCAAAAAGTATCCCACATGTCGCGCGCCGGATGATTTTCTCTAATATTTAAGGCGTCAAAATTGTAGTATTCGGACTCGAGTTCGGGGCCTTCTACGACCGTAAAATTCATCGAGGAAAAAATGCGACGAACATCTTCCTCAACTTGCGTTAATGGATGAGCGTGTCCTCGAAGCACCTTTGCGCCGGGACGAGTAAGATCGAGGATAGAGCTTGGCGTAGAGCGCGTAGTAATTAATGATTTATTTTTTTGATTCAATAATTCTTCTAATTCGTGCTTAAACTTATTTGCCACCTCACCTATTTTCTTTCTTTCGGTAATCGGTTTATTTTTTAGAGAGCGTAAAATTTCAGTTAATTTTCCTTTCCTTCCAAGGTATTTAAGCTGTAACTCTTCGAGCTTTTTTAAATCTTCCGCCCCTTGAATTTCGCGAAACGCTTGTTGTTTTAAGGAATCGATTATTGCCATAGTGAGTAATTTAATTCTAGATTTCTTAGGAATAGTCCGCAAGCGAGGCTTGAAATAAGGCGAGTTTCGATTATAATAGCGGTGCGGGGTGGAGCAGCCTGGTAGCTCGCAAGGCTCATAACCTTGAGGTCGTTGGTTCAAATCCAACTCCCGCAACAAAAATAAATGGGGGTCTTTTTGGAGACAGATAATCGCGTCCTAATAAAAACACCCCTTTTCGTTAGGGGTGTTATGTTTTTGGCCAGAAAAGTGGATCAAGTGCCGCGCCCCAACGCTCAGGGTGATATATTTCTCTTAACGCGAAATCATCACTATCACTTAAAGCGTCGGGGGCGAGCTCCTCTCTAATAACTACGACTTCAGAATCAGCAGACCCCTTTTTTAAAACTCTAATTTTTTTAAGCAAAAATCTCGCGAAAGTTCTAATGGGTTTCTTGTAAATCTCTCGCAATCGCTCCTCACCTCCATTTAGAAATGCTACTGGGGTCGAAAGGGCTAAACGACGATCGAGCCAAGAATTCGTCACATTATCCATAAGCATTATAGAACGAGCCTGCTCTTCAGATCCCGAGGCCGCAATCACGCAAAAACGATATTCTGGAAATTTTTGATCCTTTAGAAGGTCTATGAGTCTTCCGGAGTAACAACAAGAATTTATGATAAGCGTGGGAACTTTGACCACGAGGGAATTCGAAAGAAGATCGAGGAGTTCAAGATAAGGAAAAACAAATGTGGGTGACACAAGCCAACCATCTTTTTCTTTACTTTTTCGATACTTCACTCCATGACCAAAATAGACTATTATAAGCGGCTCGTTTCTTTCGATCTTTCTAAGGTGTTGTCTCAACTCTTCTCTGAAAACTGAAGGCGATAACGTGCAAATTGAAAGAATCTTACCTGTCGGGATACCGCACCAATCGCGCAAAAAATTGTGAAAAAGAAGGCCTTCCTCCACGCCGTCATTTCCAGAAATAATAATCGCAAGCGCCACGGAGCCCCCCCTCTCTCTCTGGATCAATGAACTGCTATTAAATTACCACTAAGTTGAAGTTCCAAGCAAGTTTACCTACAATAGGTAAATATAAAGCCGACGTAGCTCAGTGGTAGAGCGAGGGACTCATAAGCCCTAGGTCGGAGGTTCGATCCCTCCCGTCGGCACAAACAAAGCTGACCCAACTTTGTTTTGGGTTTGTTTTATAATGGAGGAATCGAACTAGGAAAGGGGTCGGGAAAACTCCCATTTTCCCGTGGCGGAAATACTAAAACCGTTGGGTTTTAGAAAATTTTGTGGATACAAAATTTTGTGAGATTCCCCACCATCGGCACCGAAAAAAAAATAACCCCGGAGGCCGGGGTTATTTATTCAAGAATTGTTTCTTGTGATCGAGACTTTGCGATCTCAACCACTCTCGGATCTGACGATCTGAATGGGTCGTATCGCTCTAAATCAATTTTTTCAAGAATTCTTTCTCGATCCTCATAAAATCCATACTCATCACATTCATCCAGAAGGCAAAAATACAAATTCCACGCCCATTCCTCTCCCCGCCTTCCATCCAAATGTGCCGTATCAATAAAAGCTTCTAGGTGCAATAGCATCATGTGCGGAATGTTTGTAAGAGCGAGCCTCTTGGCTTTTCGAGGCAGGAATATGTTGGGAATGGTCAAAAATATTCCTCAGAGAAAAGGGCTTACAAAATGGTACAATATTCACGCACACGACTCAAGAACAAAAAGAAAAACTCCTCTTGAGGAGTTTTTAAAAAATTTTATTGCGAGAGCATGGACATCCTAAGTCGTGCCAGCATTAAAATTTCGCCATCAGAAGAAATGAGGGGGTTGTATTTCTTGACGTCAATCTTTTTAAGAATTCGCTCCCTGTCTAGAGGTAGGTGCCACTCGTCACATGCGTGGAGAAGGCAAAAATATATATCCCAAGCGTCTTTTTCGGTAATTCTTTTTGCAATACGATCTTCGTCTGTTAATCTTTCACTATCTAATATTTCCTGACGCGCAGAATCTAGATTTCTTTCGTAGTTAGGCAATTCTATGCCAAATATAGGATCCCACCAATGCACAGAGACTTCCTCTCGTCTAATTGCTAAAATTATTCTAATACTTAGACTACGCTCAGTACAGACAAATGACCGAATTACAAAAAGAAAAAATCGTTGCTCTTGCGAAAAACTGCCTTGGAAAGCCTTATAAGCTTGGCGCAACGCTTGATGAGGCTCCAGAAATTTTTGACTGCTCCTCCTTTACGCAGTGGCTTTTTAATCAAGCGGGCATAGAAATCCCAAGAAGCAGCTTGCTCCAGGCAGGCGACAAAAAGGGACAAGAGGTAGCGATCACCGATAATTTCTCAAATCTGGAAATAGGTGATCTTGTTTTTATGCGTAGTAATCGCGGATACTATACAGACGAGCTTTTCGAAGGAAGAAAGCTCTACATAGGTCACGTAGCTATGTATATCGGCGGTGGAAAAGTAATAAATTCCAGACTCCGATTAAACGGGGTTGTGATTCAAGATCTTGGAGAATTCTCCGCAGAGCCAAATTACGAAATCCAAATCATTAAAAGATTTTAGTGTTTGAAGTTCAAAAATATTCTCAATTCTTAGACATTAAAAGCCGCAAGTGGCGGGAGAAAAGTTGCGGTATTATCGCCTTAAAATCAGTTCTTGAATATTGGGGCGAGTTCGTTAGAGCATATAAACTAATACGAGAGGGATTAAAAATAAAAGCCTATATTCCTGGCATTGGCTGGAAACATGCGGGACTCGCATCTCTTGCAACGCGCCACGGATTCAAGGCAAAAAATTTTGATTGGTTTAAAAAAAATGACGTCTTCGCGTGGAAAAACCTCACCAAAAAATTAAAGGGAGGGCCTATTATTGTTTCTATTTATAAGAATCTCAAGCCGGGCACATCGGGACATCTCGTGGTAGTTACCTCAATTAAAAATGGTTTTGTGCACTACAATGATCCAGCTTCTAGAGCGCGAAGAGGCGTTCTAAAGAAAGCGAGTGAAAAAAAATTCCGGCGGGGCTGGAAAAAGAGAATAATTGTAATTTACGGAAAATACTGATAAAGTAAGCCATGTAAATTGTTGCGGTGGTAGCTTAGCTGGATAAAGCGCCGCCCTGTCACGGCGGAGATCGCGAGTTCGAGTCTCGTCCACCGCGCAAGTACTAAAACAAAAAATAATGGCTTTATGTCGTTATTTTTTGTTTCCACGTTGGCGGGAATCGAACTGGGAAAGGGGTCGGGAAAACTATGGTTTCCCCGTTGTGGAAGCCTGCCTGCCGGTAGGCAGGTATTGAAACCGATGGGTTTCAAAGCGCAGCCCAAGGAGCGAGCAGTGAGATTCTCGTCCACCGCGCAAGCAAAAAAGCCAAGCAATGCTTGGCTTTAGCTTTACGAACAAGGCGTCTGATGATAGGGGCGTGTTTCGACGGCTTCTATCCTATAGCTCCCCATGCCGTTTTGGAAGACACGGATCTCTATACCCTCGGAAAAAGGCATATCGATTCTTTCGCCGTCACATATATACGTTCGCTCATCGTTAAAAAAGATTACCGTAGCGGGGTGTTTGTATCTATGGGTAGTATGCACCATTGCGCCCGACCGACTCGTATGAGTCTCGAATCCATATTCTGCGCACTTATAAACTCCACGAGCCACTTCTTTCCAATTTTTTCTTTGTTTTGTCACCCAAACTTCAAAAAAAATCCACAAACCGAGAAAAAAAGCGGCCACAAATGCGAGTCCTACGTATCCTGGATTCATTCAATTCTCCTGCTTCAAGAGCTAATGAAAATTATAGCGGCACAGAACCAAGTGTCAACACGCCCAATCGATTTGAAAATGATAGTACATGCTGAAAGTTATTTGTCGTTAGTCTCTTCATACATCCTCCCCATCCCTAAAATATCCCGCTCGTGAAAATGCTTTCCAATGAGTTGAAACCCGATCGGTAACTCACCACTCCCCACCTCATAATGCTTCACCGGAATTGAAATCGCGGGATTCCCCGCTAAGTTTGCGGGAATAGTAAAAATGTCCGAGAGGTACATCGAAACCGGATCCTTGGTTTTCTCACCTAGCTTAAAGGCGGGGGTTGGGGTTGTGGGCGCCAAAATCACATCCACACCTTTAAAAGCTTCGTCGAAATCGGCCTTAATGAGAGCGCGCACTTTTTGGGCCTTGGCATAGTAAGCATCGTAATGCCCAGCAGAAAGTACAAACGTCCCTAAAAGAATTCTCCGCTTTGCCTCGTCACCAAACCCCAACCCCCTTTGCCCCATGTAAATATCTTTCAAATTTTTCGTATTTTCGTTTTTGATTCTCGCATAGCGAATTCCATCAAACCGAGCAAGATTTGTACTAACCTCCGCTGGCATAATAATGTAGTAAACGGAGAGTGCGTACTCTGTGTGAGGCAGAGACATTGATACAATCTTGAATCCGAGACTTTTAAATTTATCCATAACACTCTCGAGCGCTTTTGCAACGTTGGGATCGAGGTCGGGAGAGAAATACTCCTTAGGGATACCGATCTTTAATTGTTTTAATTTTTCTCTGTGGTATGCGAGCGGATCATAAACGCCCTCCGCGTTAGCACTCGTACTATCAAAATTATCAATGCCTCGAATCGCATTAAAAAGGATGGCGGCGTCCTCCACTGTTTTAGTAATTGGTCCAATCTGATCCAAACTCGACGCCATCGCGATTAATCCACGACGCGACACGGCGCCATAAGTGGGTTTTAATCCAACAACGCCACAAAACGCCGCCGGCTGACGAATCGAACCACCCGTGTCTGATCCAAGCGCCACAAGAGCTAAACCTGCCGCGACCGCAGCGGTTGAGCCACCAGAGGATCCACCCGGAGCTCGCGTAATATCGTGAGGATTTTTAGTAGCGCCAAAAGCAGAGTTTTCGGTTGATGAGCCCATAGCAAACTCATCAAGATTTGTTTTTCCTAAAAAAACCGCATTCTGGCGTTTTAAAAGTTCTGTAACGTGGGCGTCGTAACTTGCGATGTACGACTCCAAAATTTTTGAAGCGGCAGAGGTGCGCGTGCCCCGAATTAGCATATTATCCTTGAGCGCCACAGGAACGCCCGCAAGCGAAGGTAGCTCATCTCCATGCTCGATCATTAAATCAACGCGCTTCGCCTCTTTTATTGAGTCATCTTCAAAAATATCTAGATAGGCATTTAAGTTTTTATTTTCTTTATTAATATTCGCGAGGTACGTCCGCGTTATCTCTTCTGCAGAAAAATCTTTTGCGCGCAGACCATCTTGAAATGATCTAATTGTTAAATTATTAAATTTCTTCATCTTCTTTTACAAATACGGGTGGTATTTTTAGAAATTCGCCATCTTTTTCGGGGAACGCCTTAAGCGCAAGATCATTATCTAAGCTCACCACATCGTTGTCTTCTCTAAATATATTTACAAGCTCGACGCCTAAAGCCATCGGAACAACCTCTTCCGTATCAACCTTCTTCAGTTCCTCAAAATTATCCAAAATGCTTTCCAAGTCACTAAGAAGCTTGGCTTCCTTTTCGGAGTTAAGCTCGATTCTTGCTAAGCTCGCAAGGTTATGAAGTATTTTTTTATCTATGATCATCTATTGGATTATAGAGCGGATATGGATGTAATTCAAAAGAAAAGCTCAGTCATTGGACTGAGCTGAATGTCGTGGAAAATCTGGATGATCGGGAAGAATGAAAACTTGCCATATTTTTCCTTCTTCAAGAATAAACTCCCTTTTAAAGAGTGTTTTTACAAATCTCTTGGCGGCCTCTTCGTCACCTACAAGCCGGACCTCATAATGAGCGACGGGATACGTCTTACTGCCAGCTTGCGTAACTTCCATAATTTCTCCTGTTGCTCTACAGGCCTCTCGAACAATTGAATTCGAGGCAGAGTTCGCTAGAAAGTGGTCTATCTTATTAATTCTTTCGGTGTCTTCCTTGGGAACGTTGAAGGTTACCTTCAAGTACTGGGGCACTAAAACCTCCGCAAAAGAACTTAGATCATATTAGGCAATGGAGTAATCTATGTCAACAATTTCAAAAATTCCTTTTCTTCCAGAATTTTCACACCAAGTTTTTTGGCTTTATCAAACTTTGAGCCCGGATCAGTGCCCGCTACTACATACGAAGTTTTTTTTGAAACCGATTCAACTACTTCCCCACCAAGCATCCTGATTTTTTCTTTTGCCGCTTCTCTAGATAAACCTTCGAGTGCGCCGGTTAGTACGAATTTTTTCCCCGAAAGCTTACCAGAAAAAGACTTGAGCGTGATGTCGCCTTTAAACGAAACCCCAACACGCTCAAGTTTCTTCAAAAAATTAATGTGAGCTTTTTCTTTAAGCCAGCCGACAATACTTTCTCCTACTTTTGGTCCGATATCGGGAACAGACTTTAGATTATCTAAAGAAAGTTTTGAGTATTTAACCAAAAATTCTTTTAAGTTTTTCGTCGGAAAGTGCCGCGCAAGCGCTCTTGCGGTTTCTTCGCCCACATGAAGAATACCGAGCGCGTAGATAAAACGAGACAGCGTAACTTGCGACCGCTCTTTTGCTTCTAGAACTATATTTTTTGCGGATTTTTCCCCAAAGCGCGGAAGAGCGGCAATGTCGCCCTCTTTTAAAATGAAAATGTCGGCGGCGTCAGTGATAAGCCCCTTATCAAGAAATCGGTCAATAATCTTGGGGCCCAGTCCTTCAATATTAAAAGCTTTCCTAGAGAAAAAGTGATAAAGACCCTCCCTGTGACGCGCGCCGCACTTAGGATTAGAACATTTGAAAGCCACACCATCGCGAGTAACCTTCGATCCGTCAACTGGGCAAGATGCGGGCATTACAAAACTTTTTTCTTTGCCACTACGAAACTCATGCAAAACTTTTGTAATTTGCGGTATTACATCTCCTGCCCGGGAGACAATAACCGTATCCCCAATTTTTAGCCCCAATCGCTCGATTTCATCCATATTGTGCAAGCTCGCATGAGTAATGGTGACGCCTCCAACACCAACCGGTTTTAACTCGGCAACAGGGGTTAAGGCGCCAGTCCGGCCCACTTGTATTTTTATATCCTCAACAATCGTTGTCGCTTCGCGAGGGGAAAATTTGAAAGCGATTGCCGCTCGAGGGGCCTTGCCGATGATGCCGCCTCTTTCGTGTAAAGCCTTATCCTCCAAGGAAACAACTATGCCATCAATTTCATATGGCAATTTTTCACGATGTTTCGCCCAGCGTTCCCAAAATGTAATAACTTCTCCGAGGTTTTTAACACGTCTCCCGTCCGGATTTACCTTGATGCCAAAACTTTCGAGAGATTTATTTTCTGCGCTACGAGTAGGGTACATTTTTAAATAAGCCAAACCTTCACCAATGGCACCATAAGCATAAAAATCAAGTTTGCGGGACGCGGTAACCTTCGGATCAAGTTGTCGAAGCGAGCCCGCTGCAACATTTCTTGGATTTGCATAAATCTTTTCACCAAGTCTTGCTTGCTCCTTATTAATACGGTCGAACTCATATTTTGTGAGAAAAACTTCGCCACGAATCACGAGCTCTTTAGGAATAGGGCGCTCGCTATCTTGAAGCGTAAGAGGAATTGCCTCTATCGTCCGAAGGTTTTGAGTAATGTCCTCTCCTACAAGCCCGTCACCTCGAGTTCCGCCAGATACAAAAATACCGTTTTTGTAAACAAGCTCAACAGCAAGGCCATCCATCTTAAGATCGCAATAAAAATCGCCGAGCGCGCTACGTCCCAAAAAATTCTTGAGCCTAGTAAACCAAGACTCCATATCTTCTTTAGAAAACGCGTCGTTTAAAGAATTCATCCGAGGAGTTGCGTGCGTTACTTTTTTGAACTCCTTTAACGGCTCTCCGCCAATTCTTTGGGTAGGCGAATCCGCAGTAACAAATTGAGGAAATTGTGTTTCTAAATCAAAAAGCTCTTTTTTTAAAGAGTCGAGTGCTTCGGGCGAAATTAAATCTTTATCACGGACATGGTATGCGTAGCGATAGCGATTAATTTCGTGCTTTAGTTTTTCTATGCGCGCCTTGGCGCTCTCGCGGTCCATGTAGGTGTGCTACGGGGAAAAAAAGGCTTCAAGCGTTCTGATAATTTTCCCTTTTGAAGCAAGACCGCGAGACTCGATTGTAACAAGCGTCGGAGAAGAATTAAGATTTAGCTCAATCTTAACATTTGGATCTTCAAAAATAATACTTTCGGCGGTTGTTTTTGGATCGCACCCATTGCCGCGAGAACTAAACGAGCAAAAACTAGCGGCCTCTATACCGGCATCAGCAGCAAAAATGGCTTTGGCGGAATTCACTGCGTCGTTGGTGTTTCTAATTTGATAAAGAAGAAGAATACCGGATATGCTTGCGGCGCTAAGCAATATTCCGCCCAATGTAACAACGACGAGAATAATAACTTGCCCCGATCTAGTTCCTGGCTTGTGGTTTGAAGTTACTATTTTTTTCATGGAGCGATATCTGACGGCATTACCCGCGACGCGATTGTAGTTTGAAGATTGATGAGGTTTGAAGAAAGATCAGCATTCAAAGATCCCGTTCGAAGCGTAACGGTTATGCGCCACGGATCTCTTGTCGGATCGGGCTGAGTATTCAAGAAACATGCCTGGCTGACCGAAATATCTCCCGCTGTAAGAGGGGAAAAAGATGACCTAGAGCAGTCGGCGAGAGCGCATTCTTGCCGATCAATTTCTGTGCCTTGCATCTTATAGGTTATCGAATTGCCCTTCGCATTAGTAAATGCAAGTTCTCCTCCACCCAAGGCGCAAGACGAGTTCGGCCCAGCAACTACTACAAAACTATAACCAGTCCTCATTTCTCGAGCCATCTGTTCCAAGACAAGACTGGTATTACTATTTACGGACATCAAGTGCGTAATCACTCGCTCGGTGCGAAGAGCGCGAACAAAAGTTCCAATAATAATCACAATCCCAATAATAAAAAGCGACATGGCAACAATTAGCTCTACCAACGTGAAGCCTTTGCGGGAAGAAAAGTAAAGGTTTTTCTTTATGATTTTCATCTTCATCGCCAATTAAAAAAATGGTCTTCTAGTGAAATCTTTTGAATAATGTTTCGTTCGTCCCACTCAACGTCGGAGACGACTTTAATTTCATCCGCACTTAATTCTGATATTTTTATAGTTCGCTTAAAAGGCGTTGGGCTACCGCTGTTGTAAGAATAAATACCAGAAGCATTTTCAAAAGAAATTTTTTTTGTTGCTTGACCTACAATTGGCGCAGGCAGTGTTGTTGCGTTATAAGGCACGTCTTCATAGTTTCCTGACGAGACGCCTTTATTCCAAGGGCCTCCTCGAACAACGTTTGTATCAATAAGGCTTTTTACTATCTCAATTCCTTCTGAGCTCAAATAAGTCGCTACGAGCTTTTGAGTAATATCACGGTTGATCGCAAGAGACCTAGAAAGTAGCGCAAAAATTCCGGTCATACCAATAATCGCAATGCTAATCCCTACAATTGATTCAATAAGCACGCTTCCTCTGCGTGACATTTGACGTTTAACTTTTAACATTTGACTCATGACCTAGGTTGATATTTGACCTGCAGAGAAAATATTAATGGGCGCCTGAAGAGTGCTCCCTAAAACTTGAATTGTGATTGTGAGCGGAAAACCGGTAGAAAGCGTTGTTGCAATATTAAGATCTGGAGCAATAAACATAACATCAAATCCGCCGGACTGTATGTTTAGAAACTCGAGGCGAGAATCAAGCGAAAAAGTTTCAAGAAGCTCTTTAGAAGATGCGCCATCAAAGCTATATGTACGAGGCGTGTCGCAATCACTGGGACCAAGGTCTTGGAAAAGATAAAAAATATTTGAAGCTTCGTCAAAATGCAATCCAAAAGCGCACGGAATCTCGGTGGGCGTGCCGGGAATATTTAATTTTTGAGCAGTGAGTGATTTCGCCCTGTTCAAGAGGCCGATTATGAGCGCTTGATCGCGATAGAGCACGATTTGTTTTTCGCTGGAGCGATTGTAGGCAAGAATTACGCCAGAGAGAATTATGGTAATACCTACAACCACAAGAACCTCAATAAGTGAGTAGCCCCCCCTATGCGCATTTCTTATTTTTCCCCTCATCCTCAACTAATTTTATCACAAAATCACGACTCTTAGAGTGCGGGTCTAGGATAGAGGGAAAAGCGCAAAGTAACCGGCGATAATGCTATGACCAAAGAAAAAGGTAAGGGCTACGCCAAGCACAAAGAAGGGTGCAAAGGGAATGCGATCGTGCATTGTTTTTTCCTTGCGGCGAATCAGTATTACCCCGGCAATACCGCCCAGAATAAAAGAAAGTGCGATAGCAAGGCCAATATCCGCCCACCCAAGAAGAAGCCCGGTGGGGAGAGCGAGTTTTGCATCTCCCATACCCATCGCTCTCCCTCGCGAAAGAATAGAAAAGGCAGCAAAAAAAATAAATCCGATTAGGCCGCCAAGAAGATGGTTGAGCCCTGGATTTTGAAGGGGCGAAAATATTAGATTGTAGTGAGTAAGAAATGAATCTCTAAATCCGGAAAAATAGCCTTGATTTAGAAACGTCAGAGCCAGAAGCAAAAGGCCAAAAAACCCAAGCGTGAGATTGAGCTCGTCAGGAACGAGGTAATGTTTTAGATCTATTAGTGTAATAAGAAGCCAAACCAAAAAAGCCAGAGACCAGATAAATACAAGAAAATAATGAATTGCTGGTGCTTCGAGATTAAAAAAGACGTTAGACGCAATACTAAAAAAATTATTTAATGTTAGGGCAACAGTTAAAAAAATAAATCCGGCCGTAGCTTCAACAATTGGATACTGAAAAGATATTTTTTTCTTACACGAACGACACCTTCCTCTTTGTAAGATAAAGCTAAGAATAGGGATGAGTTCGACAGCGGTGAGCGTTTTACCGCACGACATACATTTCGATCGACCGCTCAGCCTCTTAGAATCAAAAACGCTTCGATTGGGGTCGTAGCGAAGATCAAGAACGTTAATGAAGCTTCCCATAACAGAGCCGAGCACAAAGAGGAGAAAATAAAAAAGCGCGATCATTGCATAATGGGTTATTGGTTTATCGTCTAGAGTTTAGGGTTACAGCGGGCAGCTCGTTCTACCACTTAAGTCCGTCGTGGTAAGGCTCGAATTACCAGTTGAGTCGAGGCAATAGTAAGTCGTTTGAGGATTTTGAGAAGTTCCCGTCGTTAAATTAAGTCTCGAGTAAGCGACATAGTTTAGCGCCGGATTCGCCTTTCGAATCACCAGTTCTCCCCCCTGAAGCGTAATGTCATCAGAGAGGGCTTTTAGGTTCTGGTTTAAAATATTGGTTTTAGGGAGAGATTCGAGCGCATCGTAATCTCCATCATATAGAGTCTCAGCGAGATCGCGAACCTGACTAAGTTCTTGCTCAATTCTTGAATCTTTTGCTTTTTGTTTAGCGGGGCCAAGCGCGTTTAAAAGCACGGAGGAGAGAATTCCGATTACCGCTACCACAACAAGCATTTCAATGAGGGTAAAGCCCTTTCTATTTAACATTTTGGATGTAAACTTATAAATTAAAAAAATCCGTTTTAAGTTATTGGTTAATTATTACTGACACACAGAGGTCGTAGGAGCAGCGGCAATTTCTCCAGCGTTACCAGAGCTATCAACACAATAAATTTTCTTGGAGTCACTGGCTAATTTAGAATAGGCGCTGTAGCTTAATTCGCTTGAGTCTTTAATAATATTGAGCTCTCCTTGGTTCGCACTAATATCTGCGGCAAGCTTGCCAAGTGCCGGATCGTTAGAAGGCACCTTACCGGATGTCACCGCACCATAATCACCATCATAAACAGTTTCAGCAACTGCGCGGGCCTGATTTAATCCCGAAATGATTCTAGAATCTTTTGCTTTGTTGCGAGCCGGCCCCAGCGCAGTAAGCACTACCGCTGACAATATGCCAACAACCGCAATAACTACAAGCATTTCAATAAGAGTGAAACCGCCACTCCCTCCTTTATTTTTTCTATTTATAGTCATAATTTATTTATTTTAATTTTTTCTATTCTCGACCTTAGAATATTTTTATTATAGCAAATCGTAGAGAGATCTTAAAACGCTCTGGCGAGATTATAAAGTGGCAAAAGAATTGAGGCAAAAAGTATGGCGACCATAACGCCAATCACAACCATAAGGATCGGTTGAATGAGGCCCACAAGATTATTTACAATATCCTCAACTTCTCGGGTATAAAAATCGTTAATTTTTTGAAGTAGTTGCTCGAGGCGACCAGTGGACTCCCCAATAGCAACAAGCTGGGAGATGAGTGGTGGGAAGGCCGGCATTTCTTCTAAGGCCTTACTCAAAAGCTTGCCTCGCCTTATTTGATCTGCGGCATCATGCAAAAGATCTTCGTAAACCGCATTTCCAATCGTTCGAGAGGCAATCTCTATCGCCTGCGGAATAGTTAAACCGCCCTTAATAAGGACGCGGGTCGACTCCGCAAATCGGGTAAGATAGAGTTTCTGAAAAAGAGAACCGATTATAGGAAGTCGCAAGCTCACTTCGTCTAAGACCACCTTTCCTTCCCTCGTTTGAAAATAATCAACCATCATAAGAGTCATTACGACAAGCGCAATACCGACAAGCCACCACCAAGCTGAAAGAAAAGTTCCCACAGAAAGTAGTACCTGGGTAAAAAACGGCAAGCTTACATTTGCTTCTTTAAATATGGGCGTGATCTGAGGGAGCACGAATGTCACCATAATCACAACAACGACTCCAAAAAGGCCGATTACGATCGCCGGATAAATAAGCGCGCTTTTTACTTTTGATATAAGCGCGGTTTGTTTTTCTAAATAATCCGCAAGAAAATCAAGAACCTCGGCAAGCCGGCCAGTAACTTCGGCGGATTTTACCATGTTGATATAAAAACTTGAAAAAATACTTACATGCCGCTCGAGCGCTTGAGAAAGCGAGAAACCGGCATCAATATCATTTGCGATTTCAAGAATAGTTTCTTTAAGAGTCGGATTAGATGCTTGTTTGTAAAGGTTCGAGAGAGAGTCCGCAAGTGGCACTTGAGAAGAAAGAAGAGTTGCGAATTGCCGCGTAAAAATCATGAGCTCCTCCGCCTTGACGCGCTTAAAAAACAATAGGACGCGATCGTACCACTTGGTCTCGATCACGGGCTCAATTGAAAGAACATAAAGTCCGTGACTCAAAAGAATGGTAAGCGCTGCGTCTTTATTTGACGCTTCGACATTTCCTACTTGGAGTTCCCCGTCTTTAGTTCGTGCTTTGTATCCAAATTTCATCCCATTAGAAGCAAATCGCGATCTGGGCGCGTCTGCCGATTTAAATTATGCGAGCGACTATTCATTTTGATTAGGGTTCTCTATGTTTTACAAAGCCAATCGCGGCTTCTAACGGGATTCATGTCAATTTTATTTAAACTCTTTCCATCAAAATTCTAAGTTCTGCGGGGTTTAAAGAATGAGTTTCTGCCTGATCCATGGAGATTTCTTTTCTTTTTACAAGATTTACCAGAGAGCGATTAAGCGAGACCATTCCTTCCTGAACACTTGTTTCAATAACGAGGTCAATCTGGTAAATCTTGCGTTCGCGGATAAGGTTTCGAATCGCCGAATTTGAAAGCATTATTTCGACGGCAGGAATCCTGCCTCCGCCCGCTCTTGGGATGAGACGCTCGGAGACAACCGCAACAAGCGTTGAGGCGAGCTGGGAAACAATCTGGCCTTGCTGATTAGGAGGAAAGCTGTCGATGATGCGATCGATTGTTTGTGAAGCAGAATTTGTATGCATCGTTGAAAAAACCAAGTGGCCGGTCTCAGCCGCCGTCATTGCGGTAGACATCGTATCCGGATCGCGAATCTCGCCAATCATAATAACGTCGGGGTCTTGGCGAAGAATTGAACGAAGCGCGTCGTGAAACGAAAGAGTATCGAGACCAACTTCACGCTGAGAAATAATCGCTCTGTCTTGAGAAAAAAGATACTCAATAGGGTCTTCGATGGTAATTATGTGATCGGTGCGAGTATGGTTTACCTCGTCAAGTAAGGCCGCGAGTGTTGTAGACTTTCCATGACCAGCAGGACCGACGACGAGTACAAACCCTTGTTTCAAATGAACGAAATCATGAAGCAATGGCGGTAGGTTAAGTTCCTCAACTGTTTTTATTTGAGAAGGAATAAGGCGAAGCGCGGAGGCCATAAAAGACCGCTGAAAATAAGTGTTCACGCGAAAACGAGCCTTGTCTTCGTAGTTGTAGGAAAAGTCTAGTTGTTTTTTCTCGATAAAATCTTTTTTCTGTTCATCGGTTAAAAGCGCAAGCACAAGACCCTCCGCATCTTCCTTGGTGAGAATTGATTCTTTCTGGAGTGGCACAAGCACGCTATCAATACGAATAGTAGGTCTCCTGCCAACAGCAATATGCAAGTCAGACGCGCTCTGTTTTGCGGTTGTAAGAAGCAGTTCGTTTAATTTTTCTTTGTAGTTTGTCATATATATTTAATACACACCAATAGCTTTGTGAAATTCTCGAACACACCTTTCAAAATTTACAATCAATCACTCCGTTTCACGCAATACTTCTTCGAGCAAAACTTTTCCTTCCAATGCTTTAATAATACCATCCTGACGCAGAGTCACCATTCCTTGCCGCTTCGACTCGCTCTCCAATTTATTTTCTGTAAACCCAGACGCAATGATGTCTCCTAGCTCCTTCGTCATCTTAAAAATCTCGAAAATCGCGATGCGACCCACGATACCCTTTCCCTTGCAAAGTGGACACGTCGGCTTCGGCACGGCGTGGTAGATAGCGTAAGGAGGTTTGAAGTCAAATTCTTTTTTAACTGACGGCGGTAATCCCACTAACTCCGTGTCAATAATTTTTTGCACGTCTCCCGGAGCGGTTTCGCTTTTTTTACACTCTGGACAAATTCGTGATATGAGGCGCTGAGAAAGCATTATGTTCAAAGAAGAGGCGAGTAGAAACGCAGGAACGCCGAGATCGATAAGGCGCGGGATAACGCCAAGCGCGTTATTTGTGTGGAGCGTTGAGAGAACGATATGACCAGTCAAAGCGGCATTCACCGAAAGCGACGCGGTTTCCGAATCGCGAACTTCGCCGACCATAATCACGTCAGGATCTTGCCGTAAGATTTGCCGGAGACCAGAAGCAAAATCATATCCAATCTCGGGCCTGATTTGAGACTGATTTATGCCCTCCATAAAATACTCGACCGGATCTTCAAGACTCACCACATTCACATCTTCTGAATTAATGGTCTGCATCATCGAGTAAAGCGTCGTCGACTTGCCAGAACCGGTCGGCCCCGTTATTAAGATCATGCCGTAGGGGGCCTGAATCGCGGACTCAACAAGTTTAAAATTAAAGTTACTTAGACCAATTTCTTTTAAGCCCTTAAGTCCGGTTGTGGGGTCAAGTACACGGATTGCAACTTTTTCACCCGATGGAACCGGAAATGTTGCGACACGATAATCAATTTCCTTACCGCCAACGATTGTACGAAAACGTCCGTCTTGAGGAATTCGTGTTTCGTCGAGCCGAAGTCTTGAGAGCACTTTTATGCGAGACACGATCGGTTGGCTTAAGGCCGCTGGAAGCGCAATCACTTCTTCGAGTTTTCCATCAATGCGAAAACGAATACGAAGTTTACCTCGCTGAGGTTCTATGTGAATATCGGAAGCGCCTATATCAACCGCCTGACGAAGCGTTGAGGCAACAATTTTTATAATTGGCGCTTCTTCTGCAGTGCGCGCGCCTTCTTCCAAAGAAACCAAGCGTTCATCTTTTAGCCCAAGCGTGTTAATTTCTTTCAAGGCCGCATCTATTTCATTTTTATAGGGGGCGTATTTACGAAGTATGGTGGCAAAATCAGTCGGGGTAATGAGGTAAACCCCAAGCGTTACCGACTCGCGTTTTGCAATAAATCTGAGCGCCTCTTGCGCCCCCGGATTATCTGGTCGAAGCATGCCAACCACAAGCATGGTCCCGGTTTTCTCAAGCGGCACAACTCCATAATTTTGAACCACGTCACGGGGAATGATTTTTAAGAGATCCTCGCTTAGATTTTCTATATTTACTTTCTTGTAAGGCGCTCCTATAAGAGTTGCTTTTGTTTTTGCAACGCTTACTTCATCGAGAAGTTTGTCTTCGTAGATAAGATCCTCAACGGGACGGCGAAGAGCTCCGGCATCGCGAAGTAGTTTATCGGCCTGATCTTTGAGGATTAGCTTATTTTGAAATAACGCGCTTACGAGTTCTTGGTCAGTCATCCCGTTAGAAGCAGGTCGCGATCTAGGCGTATCTGCTGATTAAGGTTATGTGAACGACTATTCATTGGATGGGGTTTTTTATATTTTGCAAAACCGATCGCGGCTTCTAACGGGATCATTTTTTAGTTAATTAGTTTGCTGGTTTCCGGCCTGGCTAGTTAACCAATCAACTAAAGCGAAGCGCAACCAACAAGCCGGTAACCTAGAACGGCTTAAACGGATTGCTTTTCCCTGCGGGCGGTATCGTGGGGGCATTGCCATAATTCTGAAGCGAGTTGAATACGGGAGATTTGGCCACAACGTCGGGGTTAAATGAAAGTTTTGAAATTCTTCCCAAGTTCTGAAGCGCTGGTGGAGCTACCACTTCAATCAATTTCGGATTTTGGAAAAAGAAGAAGTACACTCCCGCAAAAAGCACAGCGATAAAAATAATAACTCCCAGGATTGCGATCCAATTAACGGGTTTTTTTGATTCCTCAATAACTATTGCCATGAAGCTAAATTATTTATGGTTCTTGATAATACATTTCGACCGTAAGCGCGAGAGAATAGCGATCACCAAGTGACCCAATAATCGGCGTTACAGAAATACTTTTTGTATTCGCGATTCTGATATTTGTCTCAAGGTATCTAAGAAAACTCTTGATTCCCTCGTAACTACCATCTACCGTTGTATTCATCTCCAAAATACCCAATCTTTTTGTAAGCGGCTCATTTTTTGAGGCGGGCTGAAGCGCGAGCGGCTTCAAAGAAAATGATCTTACGCCTACGTTTGACGTTCTTACTATTGCTTGCCATTGATTCAGTGCTTCGGTGGTTGATTCACCAACAGGCATCGCAAGAGAAACGTTTTCTTGAAGTTTTGGAAAACTCTTAAACTGCGTAAGAAGCTGTTGAACCGAAGCCACTGCCGCCTTCTGATTCTCGAAAAGATTTTCCTGGGAGGCGTTCTTGTCTCGCTTGTCGGCAACAATCCCAAGCTCTGGTCGAATTAAACTGCCGTAGACAATAAATGCAGCGATCAAGCAAAGTGCCGCAAAACCGATGCTCAAGATTCTTTTGGTTGATGTTTTCACGTCCTTATCGTTGTGGTTGTGCAAAAAACTCTCCGTTAAATACAAGTGTTGCGCCAAAATTTACCGACCCGCCCCGCGGATCAAAGTTCATCTGGTCCAAGCTAACGCTTTTCAACTCCGGCGTTCTATCAAAAACATTCATCTGATTTACAAGCGTCTCCGAAGAATCAGCCTCGCCTTTTATAACAAGCGTGCCATTTTCCGACAAGAAACTCGCTTCTGTGTAATAGACCAAGCTCAAGGTATTTTTTTCGAGAAATGGAAAAATATTTAATGTTGATTTGTGATTATCGAGAACGCGCTTCAAATTACTAAGTTGAGAATAGAAATTAATAAAACTTTTTTGATCTTCAACCTTAACCTGGTGGCTCAAATCGTCTAATTGCTTATCAATGTTTTTGGTTTGCGTATCAAGATACGAATTATAGCCAAAGCGAAGCCCGAAATAGATCGCGGTCGTAAAAGCGAGTAGCACGAAAGAAAAAACCAAAAGGCGCCAAGGCATCCCTATCGGCGCAGTTTCGCTTACAAATTGTTCGTTTAGGCTTGTGGGTCTTGGTTCGGGCATGTATTAATTTAATATAGTGTGCGTTTCCGGAAAGAGCTTTACTTAATTTGAAAAATATTTTTTCGCGAGACCGATCGCTACGCCCAACTCTCTTGTAAGCGTCCCCTCAATTGGTTTAATTTCTGGAGCGTACGAAAGACCTGCGAGCTCCGAGGGTAGAGTAACTGAAATTTTTAGCTGATTTTCTACGTATTTCTCTATCCCCTGAAGGTTCCCTCCACCGCCGGAGAGCAGTATTTTTTCTATCTTTTTTCCGTATTTGCGCTCGTAGGAAGTTGCGACATGCCTCACCTCTTGTATTATAACATCCAAAAAAGACAGCATTGATGTTGATAACTCGATCTCGCCTTCCGAGCCCAAAAGACCGCGCCTTCGTTTCAATTCTTCAGCGCGCATTACGCTAACCCCCAATCCGCCCGCTAAAGCATGCGTTAGGTGAACGCCGCCATAATCGGTTTGACCGTTGTATTCCAATACCCCACCCTTCCCAATCATAATGTTTGTTGCTTGAGCGCCCATATCAACAAAAAGTGTTGGTGAGTTGGTGTACGAAGAAAGCGCGCGCACGAGAGCGAGGCTCTCAATCTCGAGCGCGACAATTTTAATCCGTGCGGATTTTGATATGGCGCGATATCTAGCAATCACGTCTTTTGGTATGCCGATAAGCATGAGTCGCTGGGTTTTGTTCCCTCGTTCGTCTTCTGATTCTTCAATACTAAACCACTCAAGATAGACTTCTTTTACGTCTAGCGGTATGTACTGTCTCGCTTGAAAGGCAATCGCTTTGTCGGTTTCTATTTTGGAAAGAAGTGGCATATCAAGCACCGCAAAAAAAGATGCGAACGCAGGAAGCGACATGATCGCGACCCCAGCCTTGGGCCTCATTTCGCGAAGAAGAGTTTCTAATAAGTACGCGCCATCACTCTCGGAAATTTTAAGTGAGCTCGTCTGAATTGCTTGATTCGATCGCTCAAGATAGCTTTTGGTTTCAAGGATTGCATAGTTTTCGAGAGCAAGCGTATCCCCCCGTTTGCTTACTTCAACGACTTTAATCGCGGAGGTGCCAATATCAATGCCGAGAACGGATCCGGAGTGGAAAAAGTTTCCAATATCGCGAAAAAAATCAATTGGAGAAAAACGCATTATCTTTATTCTAGCACAGGATATTGCATATTCCGCGCATTGCGTAGTAATGTGATGAGCATGAAGATCGCTTCTTGGTCGCAAGTTCTACTTGATGCAATTTTTCCTCCGCGCTGTGTGGCGTGTAACATTCATATTCCTCGAAACGGCACTCTCCGCCGCGCGCTCTGCACCATATGCGAAGAAACGATTGCAATAAATACCGCATTCTTCTGTAGCGAGTGTAAAAAAAGAAATCCCGAAAATAAAAAGACCTGTCACAAAAACGCTTTATTTATTTTGGGAGCCACAAGCATGTATGGAAATCCGGCGACGCGAGCGCTTATTCACGGACTAAAGTACCAAAATATTCGCTCTGCGCTCCCAAGTATTGAAAAAATGCTTAAGGCGTATCTTGATAAAACGCTGGCTCTTATCCCTAAAGAAGAATACGCGATTGTGCCCGTGCCGCTTCACAAAAGAAAAGAAATGATGCGGGGATTCAATCAAGCAGAACTTATTGCAAAAATATTAGAGAAATACCTTCTTGCGCATGATTATCCCGTAACTTATGCGGATTTCTTAAAAAGGGGTAAATCAACCAAGCCTCAGGCCGAGCTCGAAACATTCAAAGAGCGGGAAATAAATCTCGCCGAGGCATTTTTCGTAGAAAACTTAGAAAAAATTAAAAATAGGCGGATTATTCTCGTTGACGATGTTTTTACCTCTGGCGCAACAATGCGTGAAGCGGTCCGCGTCTTGAGGCGGGCCGGAGCAAAACAAATTATAGGATTTGTTGTTGCGCTTGCTTAACAATCATTCGCACAAATTTACTTTTCCTTAAACTGCCTTCGCTTCAATGGCGTGTTGGGATTAGTACCTCCACCACCCACAGTTTTCTGGTACGAGCATGTTCCGGCGCTATCCGTAACAGAGAGTGCCGCATCTGACGGAAACTTTGAGAATGAAACAGTCGGGCTTGCTATCGTTGACTGCGCTGGAGATCCGTTTGCGAACTGCCACGCCCTCACCCAACCAGACGAAGGAGAAGCGCCAGCCGAGCGATCAATGGATTTGTCGCTAAATCTTGCGGGAGAACTTGTTGCTGGAGACTGCGGGGTCCAATCAAAATCAACAAGCGGGTAGTAATATGCCGGCATCGTAACGTTGTTTGCGGATTGCGACCAAGTCGAGAAAGAGTTTCCATCGTTTACACGGACCGAGACAAAATAAGTTTTTCCTGGTTTCAGGTAACCGCTCGCGCCATAACCACCTGTCGCAACCCACCCCAATGGATCAGCGTAGCGAAGAGATATATTAATACCGGGAGATACGACCGTAACTTCGTCGCTTGAATTTGCTGTATTTGTAAACCGCACTTCGGCAAAACTTTGCGCATCATTTTCCGGATCGGTATAACTCCAATTTACATGAAACGCGATATCGTCTGTGCCGCCGTTTTTACCGTCATCAGCACACCAAACGCTCGGATCAAGAATCGCTGTAACAGTACTCGCTTGCGGCGGCTGGTTAAGTACATCAGCGCGCACCGTACACGGCGCGAGAGAGTTAGTGCACGAGTCAGAACCAAAAGCGATCCACCCACCAACATCTCCTCCCCAAGCAAGGCCAGAAAGTTTTCTCGTGCTTGGATCATACATAACCCCATATGCACTAGCCGCCTCTGCTTTTCCTATTTCCAAAAAGGGTCGAAATACTACAAAGGGTGTTTTAGATATTTTTTCTTTAAGGGTGGCGATCGGCTCCGAAAGAAATCCGCTCGTTGAATTGCCTGAAAGTTTCACCCAGCCGTCCCAAGAGCCGAGACCAGGAAATAGCTGAGGGGTCAAGAATCTCGCCCAACCGCTAAAGCGATTTGTTGCGGAATCAAAACGAGCCTCGCAGGGTGCAGTAGGGCACCCACCGAGATCTCCCTTGTTAAACGAAAGCCATCCGTAGCCAAGCCCGCTTGCAACTGAAGCCCACGCCTCACCCGAAACCAAGCCCGAGCTGTCGGCTTGCACGCTATATTCATTAAGTGAAGTTGGCGAACCCTGCTCGGACAACGAATCAAACTTAATCCAACCAATGCCGGAATATCCAGAACCAGACCCTTGTTTTTGCGCAGACCAACCAACACCCTTCAAAGTAAGAACGATATCTATATTGATAGGGAAAATATTAGACTGCATACTTAGCCCGCCACCAGTCGCCATGACTCTATAATAGTAGGTGTCACCAAAATTAACTCCCGTGTCGTAAAATGCTGGTTCGTCGCTATCGCTTTTTGTTGTAAGCAATATCGTGGGCGCGACAAGCGGATCAAAAACCGATGAGGTTGATCTTTGAAGCGAGTACGAAGTAGCGCCCACGACGCCTTGCCAGAAAAGATAAACATCGCCTTTTTGAGATATATTCGAACTGTGGACAAGATCAGCGAAAAGAGTCGGCGCCTCAAGGCCGGTTACTACGCTCGCAACGCTCGAAAACGCCGAGCAGGTATTCGCGTTCACGCATGCACGAATTTTATAGTAATAGGCGGTGCTTGGGTTTACTGAAGAATCTTGAAGCGTCGTTGCGTTTTGATTTGCGCTAAGCACTAAAGTAGTCGCGGGCGGAAAAGCGGGGTCAACTGATTTTAAAATTTCAAATGCGGTTTCGTTAGCCGAGTTGTCGCCCCAACTAAGCGTTATGCTCGGTACGGCTCCACTATTTAACGTTGCAATAAGACTTGTCGGGCGCTCCGGCACTGTTACGCTTGCCGACGCACCGGAGTAGACCGCCTGATTCACTGCTTTTGGTCCCGATGTGTCAGACGCGTCAATCGGACATCCGTAATCACTATCATACGCATAGACTCGGTAACTATAGTTTGAGCTTGGATCAAGCCCTAGATCGCGATACGAAAGTGGTTGATTTGGATTAGTTAATGGAAGTGCTCCTAAAAAAGAAAACGCGCCGCCATTTTTAGATCTGAAGATTGAAAAACCTCCATACGTTGAGGGCTTGGTCGTAGCACTCCACGAAATAGTAATATCCTGAAGCGCGCTACCGCTTGGCACATCCGCAATCGCACCCGTAATTGAGGGAACGCTCGGAGCGCTCGGTAAAGACGAGGCGCTAAGAGATTTTGGAACGCTTGCTACATATGGAGAGCAAAGATTTAAATTATCGCACGCGCGAACTTGATACCAATAAGTGGTTCCCGGAATGAGGTTGGATGATTCATTGGTAAAATTTCCTATTGCGGGCGCACCCGGAAGAGATCCTGAGGTTGGCTTTCGAAGCGTCACAAATGATTGAAAATTATTTGTCGAGCGCTGATAAGCAAAATAATCCGCGCCAGGAAAGGATTGATCCCAAGAAAGATCTATAACGCATGCCGAATGCGTGCTCGCAGAGACGCCCGATGGCGAAGCGGGAGCCGCATAAGCAATATTAGACACAAAAAATATTGCGCCTAGAGAAAGAAAATAAATTATAGCTAGGAGCGTTGACTTCCTCATGTATGATTATTATAACAGGTAATTTCTTACGGGGTTATACAAAATATTTAAAAAGTACCGAGCCCTGGATTTGGGTTCGGTACTTAATTTAGCATTATCGATCTCGCATAGCTTCTGATCCATCACCGAGTGTGATTACAATTCTCACTTGGAAAAAATTCCCCTCGGAAAGCTCTCGCCAAATAAGAAGCTCAACTCGCTCGCCTGGAGTTCGGTGAAGAAAAAGCTCTCGGGCAAAATCGGCGCCGGTTCTTACTGGAGTGTCGTTCACCGCATCAAGAACATCGCCGGAACGTAAGCCCTCCCGCGTAAGAGCTGAATCAAGCACATCGTAGAAAATGATCGGAGTTGGGCCACACCCTGGAACGTGGTAACGGCAGATACCCACTCGAACCCCTAATCCTCCCGGGGGAAGATTGTACTCATTTCCCTCGGGCAACCCTTCGGTTCTTTGGATAAGTCGGAGAATGTCGTCCGAGGGAATAGCGTACGAATACTCTGTGTGATATTCACCGTAGAGACTATCGCTTCCCGGTCCGCTAATAAGAATCGGAGAACCCAAACTTCCGCTCACCATTCCAATAACCCGACCATACGTATCAAGAACTGGCCCCCCACTCATTCCGGGGAGAAGCATTGCTTGAATCTTTAGGCGACTCGGGCGAAATGCATTATCTACCGTCGCATCCGTATTTACTACGGAAGCCTGAATCACATCAAAGAGAGGTGAGAAATTACTGACTGCGTGAACAACAACTGAAAGCCGACTTCCTACTCTCAAGTTATGAAAATCTCCAAATTCCGCAGAGTGTGGTAGTTCAGATTCGTATCCATCGCTTACTTCAAAAATCGCCACGTCGCTTAAGCGTTGAAATGCGCGAAGGTGAATGGGAATTAATACTTCCTCTCTCTTGTTAAACAAAGCAAAAAAACCTTCATTGACCATTCTACCGCCAGGATGACCGACGTGTTCGTTCGTAATCACAAAATTATGCTTCCCCGCCCTTACATAGAAACAACTTCCCACATCCAAAAATCGTTGCGCAGACTGCGGAGCACGCATGAGGATGCGGCAGGCAAAAGAAAAATCTGGCGCTCTTTGTGCTCTTGAAGTGTTGGGAAAAAGCAATGCGCATCCTAAAACAAAAAGAAGTCGAAACGCTTTATGCATTTGCGACCCCCCAGTTAAGTTTCTAAATTTATCCTACTCTCCCACTCTACAAAATCAATATCACGAGAAAAAGCATCTAGTAGCAACCTATTTTTGCTATAGTCGCCGAACAAGTGGCTTGCTGGCTAGCACCACAAAGCACTCGCCCTCCACTCGCAGAAGTAATTGAAGCTGGTTTGGTATAAGAACAGCTTTCTTGAGACGCATCGCCCCAAACGTGAGAACCGGTAGCGCAGCTAGTGCCGACAAAAGGAGGGGTGCAGGTAGAAACACTACCATTACAATTCTTGACCCCGGTTTCGCTCCAATTATTATATTGAGTCCAAGTACTCGGACAAGAAGTTGTGTTGAATTGACAAAATTTATTACCAGAAGAATCGGTTATAATAGCTCCTCCGCCACTTGTGCATTGAGCATCAGAATGAGAACCGTTCACAAGAAAGGTAACTGGTGGCGGAGTTGGAGCGGGATCTCCGTACAAAACCTTCACATAGCACTTAACATAAGAATTCGTGGCGGCGGTGCCGGCTCCATTATAAACCATACTCTTTAAGGTGAGATGTGCCCCTGGTGGAATATAATTGAGACCGGCTGGCTTGTCGTAATAATAGTGATCCCAGGGATGGCCAGAGGTAAACCAATTCGAACTTTCTTCGGGATTGTTATTGTTTCCTCCCGTTCCCCAAACACCATTTGGCATTTGATCAAAAGCAAGGTCAAGAAAAGTGTTCATTGTGCCGGCGATGGGATACGTAGTGCCAATAGCGTTAGCGCCAGTGGGGGAAAAATTACCACTCAAATCCATAGAATCTAACGCCGCCCCATGAGTTGCTGCAACCGTAAAATAACCATGAACATTTGCGGAGCAATATGCGTTATCGTCTGATTGAGAAATCAAGCCATTTGGACCTGATCCAAACTGAATGCCCAAAACTGCCTTAGTCGGATCAAGAGGAATATCTGCTGAAAACTCGTTTGAGTAGGTGCTTTGATTCCCGCCTGTGGCGTTATAGTTACAAAGCGCGTAATGGTTGCAAACCGAATTGTTGTTATAAGCCGGGTTTGAAACTTCAACCCAGGGTTGAAGTTTCGCCGTAGTCAAAATTGATGTGTTTACTAAATTATTAAATGGATTTGTCCAAAGCACTTGATTATTTGCGAAACCGTTTGAAGAAACGTAAACATTACTAGAGTTATTAGGAGTACTAGGATTAGATGTTGTTGTCGGCCAAGCAGATTTACAGTCAGACCCGATACAAACCGTAGAAGCCTTAAGAGTGCCATTTACATCAAGGTTCGCAGCAGGGGTTGCCGTTCCAATTCCCACGCGTCCACCTCCATAGGAAATCGCACCGTTAGTGCCATTACTCCATTGACCGCTAAGACTCGCCCAATCATTTCTACAATCAGTTCCAAAACAAAAACCTTGCGCGCTTACATCTCCTGCAACATCAAGCATTGTTCCAGGAGTATCGGTACCAATACCGACATGACCGTCTTGGCCGATTACTAGTTTCGCGTCTCCGGCGTTATTTAAAAATTGAAGCGTGCCGGCGTTAGTTTGAAGAGAGTATTGAGACGTGCCCGCCACACAACTCACGCTATTTTTATAACGTTGCGTGGTCCCTCCTAAAAGAGAAATGTCGTTGTTGTAAGACAAGCCAGCATCACTCGATTTACAAGTGTAAGCATTATTCGAATCACTGCCGGGAGTATTGTCAGTTCCGCAGGCGCTTCCGCTACAAGCTGCCCAATTTGGTCCATACACGGTGCTTACAGCGGTTGATGGTGACTCTAGATAAATTGCCGGCCCCGGTCCAGGAACAACACTTGCTCCGGGTTGCCTAAGCAAACCAATGCTGCCCTGAACGGAGAGGGTATTGGCGGGACTCGCCGTCCCAATACCAACATTTCCCTGGTCGTAATAAATAGACCCAGGCGATGTTCCGCTCCATTGGGAAGATCCGCCACTGCTACCACCGCTTGCATTTATAGTAACCACACCCGTACCGCTCGTTGGGCTTATCGTTATATTAGTTCCTGCGAGTATTTGTGTAACACCCCCGCCACCGCCTCCACCAACTCCCAGAGCAACCCACGCCGTATCGTTAAAAACTTTTACCTTTTTATCGGTAGGGTCAAAAATCAAAGTCCCTCCGCCCGGTAGAAAGGCGGCGTTGATATTGGCTGGCGTATCATTTGGCAAACGCAAACCTTGCGCAGCAACCACGAATGGCCCAGAGGTGTTTCTTAAAAGCGTATCCCCACCAGACCTTTGGGAAATAAATTGAAATCCCGCGCCGACATTAATAATCTGATTGGTTCCTAAAGAAATAGGATTAATAAAAGTGCCTGTAAAATTTATTCCACCGAGCGTAAGAACGCTGTCTTTGGTCTGCCCCAAAGCCGACGTATCGAGCGGTACAGCGGGGTTGCCCCCAGGAAAAGGTTGAGATGGTTCTTGGAATGCGGCATAGGCAGATGCGGCAACGCCGAATGCAAGCACCACAATTGCGGCAACATGACGAGGCGTTAACCTTGGTCGTTCATCCATAGTGATAAGTATAAATTTATTATACCAAAAAGACCACTTCTACCTTTTGGCCTTTCTTATCCACACGCTTCTTTTAAAACTCAGCGAGTGTTCTATAATTTCTATATATAAGATTGTTTATGGATACTTCATCGCGTTTTCTTAAAATTATTCTTTGGCTCGTAGTAGCTGTAGTCGCTATTGCCCTTGCGCTTTTCTTTGGCAGGCAAATTGGAAAGAAGGAGGGTGTTTCAGAAGTAGAGGCGAATTTGAGGCCCGTGCTAGAGAAAACATTTCCCACGCCAGCCCCAGAAATCCACATCATGAGCGGAATCGTTAAGGCGGTTTATGGAGGCACTATTAATTTTGAAGTAAGCGACCCGAACGATTATATACCACACGCCGACGGAAGCGCTCCACGAAAAGAGGTTCGTTACGTGGGTGTGACGAGCGCAACAAAGATATCTCTCGCCGATCTTTCAAAAATCGACAGAAGCGGAAATATTGTAAAAACAATAATTGCTCTCTCTAGTTTAAAAAATGGCGATGGGGTTACAATAAAGAGCGCTACGAACATAAAAGACGCGGTAAAATTTGACGCAACCGAGATTGAGCTTGTTAAGTACTAAAAACTTATAGGCCATAACCAACAACGCTTGACGAACTTGCAAGCTCTTTTTTTTTGTTATAAGTTATTAGTAATTAGTTATTCGTTAAACACATGAATTTAATTCCGACGGTAATTGAAAAATCTGCCTACGGAGAGCGAGCTTACGATATTTATTCTCGGCTTTTAAAAGAGCGGATTATTTTTTTGGGCGGGCCGATCGTAGACCAGGTGGCAAATAGCGTAATTGCCCAACTCTTGCTCTTGGAACATGAGGACTCAAAAAAAGATATTAAGCTTTATTTGAATACTCCGGGCGGCTCGGTAACAGCGGGCATGGCAATTTATGATACGATCCAACACATCAAAGCACCGGTCTCTACTATATGTGTAGGTATGGCGGCATCAATGGGCGCGGTCTTACTTGCCTCTGGCGCAAAGGGAAAGCGATATACGCTTCCAAACTCCGAGATCCTACTTCACCAGGTAATGGGCGGTGCAGAGGGCCAGGCGAGTGAAATAGAAATCACAGCACGCCAGATTTTGAAGATTAAAGGGAAACTGAATCAGATCCTCGCAAAGCACACGGGTCAGAAACTCGATAAAATCGAAAAAGACACGGATCGAGACTTCTATCTAACTGGCGCCGAAGCAAAGGAATACGGATTAATTGATGAGATTTTGAAAGGAAAGAAATAAACAGCCCCTCAAGGCTGTTTTACTTCATAGTATTCATATTCTTATCATCCCATTCATCGCGCGCTACATTCCATCGCAGAGGCAAAGAAATTATTTTTCTTGAAAGAACGAGGATGGCGTAGATCACCTTAGGATCCCTAAGATACACCCCTCCCGCATCTCCTAAAACGGGTCGGAAGGGATTCTGTCCAAGCGCAGAAAGTGACGGATCTTTAAAAATTTCTTTATCGCAAATTTGAAGCGCGGCTCGAGCAAATTCCTCAAGCTCTTCTTGGAGGAGGACTCGATCTGGTGCATTTCTCGAACCGACTACGTCGTAAATAAGGAGGAAATAATTCTGGTCGGCGCAAAACCGCTCTGCGCGATTCATGAGACCACGCACTGTTTTGAGTTCTGGCTTCTTCTTGGGCACCCCAATCTCCCTCAAAGATCTAGAAATAGTATACATTAGCCGCCCAAACGCTTCTTCTATATAATGTAAGTTAATGGATTTAATAGATAAAATCTTAAATCGTGGCACTGCAGAAATTATTGAACGCGGGCATTTAGAAAGTGCGCTTCGAAGTGGAAAAAAACTCCGCGTAAAGTTTGGAATTGACCCCACGGCACCCGACCTGCACTTAGGTCACACGGTAGTACTTCGAAAACTCCGGCAATTTCAAGACGCGGGGCACAAGGCGGTTTTAATAATAGGCGACCTCACCGCTCAAATCGGTGACCCGTCTGGAAGGTCGGAAACAAGAAGATCTTTATCCGAGAATGAGGTTAAAGAAAATTTAAAAAATTATCTAAAAGAGGCCGGAAAAGTTATTGATGTTAGAAAAGCGGAAGTTCGATACAACAGCGAGTGGCATAAAAAGGGCGGACTTGCCGCTCTTCTCGAACTCGCAAAAAGCGCGAGTGTTCAGCAAGTTTTGGAACGAGAAGATTTTAAGAAAAGGTTAGGGGAGGATAGTACGATTTCCCTTCTAGAAACTCTATATCCGCTTCTTCAGGGTTACGACTCTGTAGCGGTTAAATCAGACGTAGAGCTTGGTGGCACTGACCAAAAATTAAATTTGCTTATGGGGCGTAAGGTTCAGCGTCATTTTGGAATGGCAGAACAAGATGTTTTAATTTTTCCTTTAATAGAAGGGACCGATGGGGTCCGTAAAATGAGCAAGAGCTATGGTAACTACATCGCGTTAAAGGATGAGCCCAATGATATGTTTGCAAAACTTATGAAAGTACCGGATCCACTTATCAAAAAATATTTCGAGCTTTTAACCGATCTTGATGCGCCAAGCGCCGATCCCTACACATCAAAACAAATACTTGCCGAGACAATTGTTGATATGTATCACGGAAAGCGCGCAGCAGAAAAAGCGAAAGAAGAATTCGTAAATACCTTTTCGAAAAAAGAGGCGCCAAGCGACATTTTGGAACTTAAGGCAAAAAAAGGGATTTCCGTGCTCGAACTCGTTACTTTAGGAGGCGCAGAAAGTAAGAGTGAGGCGCGGAGATTAATAGAACAGGGCGCAATATCTATAGATAATAAAAAGCTCGAGAATCCAAATGAAGCATTGAGCTCCGGAGAAGTTTTGAAGCTTGGCAAACATACCTTTTTCCGTATTAGGTGGAAATAACTCTAACTTATTAATTAAAAATAAATTCCTGGGCTGGGCCAGGAATTTTTACCTTCTTCGGAGAAGCGAACGAATCCGACTAAGCGCGATCTCGGGAAAGATCAAATCTCTCTCATCTTTCACGTACATAGTGCCGTTCATGTGGCCATAAAGAACCACAACCACCTTCCCGCCAATTAGATCGGCGAAGTTTTGGCTTTGAAGAGTTTCTTGAGCGGCACTATCAAGCTCAAGCCGCACCACCATCGTCCTTACTCTATCGCCCTTCAAAACCTCAAGCACTCGAAGCGTAATTGAGACCGAAGAGTCTCGGGTTATCGATGAGTCTTGGAGTGTCCAGAGAGAGGCCGCAATTGCTCTCACCTCCACAAGCGCTACCATACGACTTGCGCTAAGTTGAGCGCGAAGCTCTCTGTTTTCAATTCGGTTTTGAGAGTGCGCGGAGTTTGAAATCAAAGCAAGTCCGATCCCGATCGAAAGAAGAGCGCGCTTCAAAGCTTTCACTTTTTCTCCAATTTAAGATCTGCTTAATTTGTAACACAAAACCCTCTTTTTACAAAGAGGGTTTTTCCGAAATATTTTCTTTCTTTTTTATTTTTACTAGCTGATCAACGTAGGGTTTTTCTTCTTGCTCCAGATAAAAATATATAAAATTTCTAGAATGGCGAGGGTATTTATGACAAAAAGCGCAACGAACCACTTCTTTTGTCCTAACCGGGCCGCCTTCCAAAGCGCAACCGCCTTCCACGGCAAAACCCAAGCGACAAGAACATAGATTAACCAATCGTTTTGAGTAATTAGTTGTGTCATTGGGTTATTATAGCAAATTACTTAGTGCGGCCAGCGGTAATCGAAACCGCGTCTCATCCTTGGCAAGGACGTGTTCTACCACTAAACCATGGCCGCAAATTTGATCGAGTAAAAATAATTTAACCTAAAATCTACATTTATTCAAATCCCGTCTTGGGTTGAGAAAATTATTGATCACGGCTATATTAAAGAGGATTTATAAAGCCCTCGTCGTTCAACGGATAGGACGCAAGATTGCGGATCTTGTAATAGAGGTTCGATTCCTCTCGAGGGCACAATTCATAACTTGGTCGGAAAATTCCCCCGCGCGCTTGCGCGCGGTGAGAAGGAGGGGGTGGGCGAAATCCGAATCTGTCTTGCAAGCAAATGCGAATTCGGTGGGCGGGCAAAATGAGACGGAGACGGATTTGTCTCGCAATTGTAGGTTCGTTCCAATTTTTTTGAAATAATCGCGAATTTCAAAAAAGTTGTCGCTTGA
>Ga0209515_10000729_pt1 | contig 57908 bp, 70 predicted proteins | sample Subgroupgradi54m_FD_187454 | JGI IMG/M metagenome (GOLD analysis project Ga0209515, IMG submission 187454) | Subsurface groundwater microbial communities from S. Glens Falls, New York, USA - GMW60B uncontaminated upgradient, 5.4 m (SPAdes)... ... | reverse complement strand
TTGCGAACTTGCCGAGGAAATATTCGTATATCTTTCCAAAGACATCGCCTTCAATATGTTCTGTTGCTTGTGAGAATGATTTGAGAAGTGTGACAAGTAATTCATTATCAAACTTTGAATATCCTCTTGGAAGTGTTCCTTTCAAGTCAGGGTTTTCTTTTTCGACAGCATCCATTGCACTATCAAGGGCTTGGCCTATATCGCTGCCTTCTGGTAGATTCAATAGATGAGAATATCTTGCGTCTTCTGGAAGAAATAAGACGCCTTCTGCTTGATAATCGAGCTTTCCTATTTGTCTTCGTGAACCTTCTCTCTTGCTTTCCAGCTCTTTTTGTTTTTTCGTGAATTTTATATCTGCGTGACGAAGGAATATGAGACCAAGAACAGGTGTTGAATATTCAGCAGAACTCAATTTCGAGTTCGCCCTCAAATTATTTGCAATATCCCATAGTCTTTTTTCGGTGTCGCCGTTATTCATTTTCCTTCCTCTTACTCCCTCTAACTACCCTCTTTACATTACGATTTATTAACTTTCTCATCTCTTCCACAATCCACACCATCGCTTCCGTATCCAATCCACAGTATTCTAATAAATCTTCCCTTGTCTTTTTCCTCATCTCAGTTGTCATCTTCCCAAACATCATATCCAAATAAGCAATAGAAGCGCATTCACCATCCGCAATTGCCATCCCGTCATATCCTTTTCCCACAAGAGCAGGAAGTACCTTCTTAATCGAAGCGGAACCATGCTGGCTGGGATTATAATACCAGAAATTGGAAAACGGCACACGTAGATCAACGATTCTCTTCAACACAGACGTAACCCAGTCTTTATATTCTGCAAAATCTCGAGCCAACTCTCGCAACACAGAACTTTCAAAACCTTGCGAATAGACAACAACCGAACCAGAAGCAGGAAGCATCTCCTTCAAAGCAGAAAGAAACACCGGACGTGGATCATCGTTTCCATTATGTAAATACTCAAAATGCTTCTTTTTGCCATCACCAATAACGTGCAGCGAAAACTGAAACGGCAATCGTTGATATGGCCGAGTGCCATTAAACTGCGGCACAGCAAACGAACACGTTTCAAAATCGAGATGACATTCTACTTTATCTAAAGTTCCTAAAAATTCTTTTATCTGCTTATGATCAACATGAGCTTTGCCCGTTTTAGCGCAGTTTAACTGTATTGCCTGTTGGGCGTTGGATAATTTATTTTCTGGCACTTCTGAAAGAGCGTGAATTCCCTCATCAAACAATTTTCTATTTTTTCTTCCATTATAGAGATGGAAGACATGATGCTCAGGCAGGAAACCCCAACATTCTTTCTTGACTAAACATTCTTTGGGAATAGTGCAATGATTCTTCTCAACAGTATTGGGAAAAGTAGGAGACTGTACAATTCCCCATAAGAAAGCAACATTTTCAGGAACTTCTACCATGATTTTATCTATTTCTTCTGTCAAATCTTCTTGAACAAATAATTCTTTAACGTTAACCTCGCCGTTTCGCACGTATTCGTTATTCAAGTGCATGAGAAAGCATTTTCTGATTTTTAGTCCTGCTTTCTCATAGACATAGCGTTGAAATGAGACATCCCAGTAATGCTTCTTCTTATCGACAGAAGAAGAACTTTTGACTTCAATAATGTCCCATTGATCTTTTCCCACGGGAACAAGAATATCTGCCCTAGCATAGAGGTTATCTACCTGGAGAGCAGCTTCAAAGAGAATTTTTCGTTTGGGGAGCAGTTCTTTAGATTTCTTAATATTTTCAAGATAATCTTTTTCTGGAATATCTATTCCTTCGGGAAAAAGTTTCTTTGCCCATTGACCAACGATCTTTCCTTGCTCAAATCTACGTAAGAGGCCAGGTGAAAAGGGAGGAATATTTTCTTTATCGTGATACTTCATCCATAAGTGACCGGGACATTCCATGCCCGTGGTGTAGTCTGATTTGGAGAGTGGTTTCATTGTTTTTTATTCCTGTTTTTTAAGAAGAGTTGATTCCAGTGCTTTTTCAAATACTTTTTGGTATGCCTCGAAATGTCTTCTATTATATAGTGCCCATTCTTTGAGCGCGAGTATAGCATCTTTTCCAGGAGCTGTATGTTGTAATGATGTTGAATCGGAGAGGTCTTCTTCAAAAAGATCTAACGTTTCGTCGATGGTATCTGGCACTTGTACCTGTCTTTCTGCTATACCGCAGAAATAGTTTTTAATGAGATTAATAAAAAAGGGATTACCATTTAAACGCCGAAATACTTTTTTCACCTCATATTTAGGTGGTTTCTCTAAAACAAGGGGACAGACAAGGACATGGTTGATCATTGAGTCTTCGTTGGTCTCATACCGTTCGATGACAATCTCACTAAAACGTTCCCAGTCGATGACGTAATGTCTGTATTTCCCTTCTTTCTCCCCCATTGTAACGATTCGCACTTTTTCTAATCTCTCAAGATGCCCTCGTATTGTGGGGTACGATTTTTTTAACGCTTTTGCCAGATCCATCGGGAAAACGGTCTCGCCGCTTCTCATCATGGCAAAGAGCACTTTCGAGGTCTCTTTATTTCTCAGAACAGTCATAGCGCTAAATCCACGTGGCATACTTAATGGAGTGATCTATCGGTTTATTAAAGTTTCTATATCTTATAAGTGATACCTATTCAATATAAACCTGGTGCGTTTTATTGTAAGAAGCGAAACATTTAAAAATAACAGCTTTTCTTTCTAGAAGAAATGAAACATAAACTCGAACGAAGCAGGTTTTTCCGTATTTCAGATCAGTATTATTATAGTCATAAGTACGTACATAAATTAGTGAAGAATATTCATATTGAATTCAGTCCTGGGAGAGCGGAAGTACGTCTAAAAATCGCAGAGGGGTATAATGAAAATAAAGCAAAACAATTATTCAGAAAACATCCTTTGTGGAAACAGTCAAAAATGAAGCTCAGTTTTGATAACATCTGGATTACCCCTCTCGTTTTTTCTTTAAGGAATACTCCTTCTTCCTTAGAATCTACCGCTGTTCTTAGCAAAGAGATTATTGATATAATCCTGCCTATTCTTGATAATATCGAGCCATTAGTGCGACTACAGAAATGCTCTCAATGTAAGCAATATTTGGATGGCACAATCCAAAAATGACCTAGAATAAGAGGAAGGGAGAAATTATCATGGCAACAACAAAAATATTTCATGAACTGCAAGAAATTAAACGGAAAGTGAAACTTATCCATCGAAAGATTGGAAGCGCAAAATTATCGTATCCGCAAGCTTGCCAATGTTGTAAAGAATCTGCTGTTATTGTTGATGAAGTATTATCTCTAAACGCCGAACTCTGTGAGCTTGATCCATTTGAAGCAATAAGCTACTATGGCAAAGAATCAGCGTATATTTTCAAAATATTGCGTACGAGTCATTTTCCCCTTCCAAAGAAATTCATACTTTCTGAACTGAAGAAGTTTGAAATCCATTCCCGAAGAATCGAATACTGCCTAGAACTTCTTCGTAAGACTGGTGAGATTTATGAGCCGAAGAAAGGGTTTTTTCGGAGGATATGATTTATTTTTTCTTTAATCTCCTTTCACTCCACCATCTTCCTCTCTTGACCTGCATCATCATGCTACACTTAAATCAGCTTCCTCATCTTAATGTAATAATCTTGAAAGCCCATCTTTCTCCAAATTTTTGCAGAAATATTCACATGGAGTACACCCAGTTCAACAACTTTAATTCTTTTTTTTCTGAACCAATCATCCATAGAACCTATCAATTTTTTACCAATCGATTTTCCCCGAAATTTATCATCAACAAAACAAGAATTAATATATCCAAGTCTCTTAAAGTTAAAATGTTTAGGTTTTTCAATCGACCCAATACAATAACCAATAAGATTGCCCTCAATTTCAGCAACCAAAATCTTCGTATTTTTGCTTCTCAGATTATTGGAAAATTCTTTTTTTGTTTGTTTTATTGTAGCGATCTTTATTTTGAGTTTAGGATCACAATCCCATTCATATTTATTCAATCGGACTCCTAACTTAGCAAGACTTTCAAGATCTTTATTTTGGGCATCCCGTATTATCATAGTTCATCTTCCATTATCTCAAAAAAGATCCCTTTCTTCACTCCACCAACTTCCTCTTCCGATGATAGTGCCTCAGATCAACACCATCCTGTTTCACCCGCTCCTGCTCCAAACCAAACAACACCAGTCCGCCAACAAGAGTTAGGAGCGCCACCAACGCAAACGTATACTGAAATCCAATAAACTGTGCAATCGCACTTCCCACCGCCGCAGTCAGAGCAGCACCCAGACCCGTAAACGTCGAATACAAACTCCATTCATAGCCCTCATGCTTCTTATCTAAATTAGTACTCCACAACGCCAGCCACGTTGGGTAAGCTAAAGCCGCCGCTAAACCATAAACAGCTTGAGCAAGATAAATATGGTAAATAGAAGTACTAAACAGATAAACCAAAGGAACAGCCGTTCCAAGAATTGTTCCCACCATCAACCAACGCACTTTATTATCATGCTTATCAACATAGCGAGAGAACGGTAATTGTAAGACACCTTTCACGACCAAGAACAACGTCGTGGCAATACCCGCCGTAAAAATCGTCCCACCAACGATATTTTCTTTAACGAAAATTGCAAAGATCGGCGCGATTAAACCAAAACCAGTTGTAACAAAAACATCCGATAACAACAATAATTTAATCGTGCGATTCATCGTCTTCTCCGCAAATGCCGATGCATTCGCGCAATAACATGATGCAGATGAGGATCAGTAAACTTGAGTTCAAACAAGAGCCGATTCATCACCGCCTCTCGCGTCAGAACGCCAACATTCTTTTTCTTGTCAACAAGCGGTAAAACATCAACCTGCTGTTCTAAGAAACTCTTGAATGCCGTATAGGCATTATCTTTTAACTGCAACGGCTTAAAATGTGAAAACGGAATAGCTACTTGTTTCAATTTTAACACCCCTTGTAATTTCAGAGACATTGGCCCAAGCAGATGGAGGTCAACAAAACCTTGAAATTGCCCGTCTTGAACTAAAAATAAACTCTTGCCAGAAGAAGCTGATTGAGTACAAAATTGTTTTACTGTTAGATCCGAAGACAACAGCGGAAGTTCAACCAGAGAAAAACTCTTCAACGGAATAGAAGACAACGTTTCTTTAATCACAACCTGTTCATAACTCGTCCCCGCAATCAAATACAAGAAGCCGCCGAGAAGCATAAACCATAGTCCATTTCCTAAACCTGCAAACAACGAAAAGACACCGAGAAAAAATAACACTGCAGCGACAAATTTCCCCGCGCCAGCGGCAATTTTCGTCGCCTTCTTTAAATCGTGATAATACCCATAGAGAAGAGCGCGAAACGCTCTGCCACCATCGAGAGGATAACCCGGCACGAGATTAAACAGAGCCAGAACAAGATTTAATTGATAAAGATAGAGACTAATCGCCGTGACAAAAACATTGCCATCCCAGCGAAAGAGAAGATAAAACAAACCAGCCAAGACGAGAGAAAATAACGGACCGGCAATCGCCATGAGAAATTCCGAACTGGGTTTCATATCCTCCTTGGAAATACCCGCTACACCGCCGAAGAAAAATAATGTGATCGAATCCACTTTAATCTTCTTGGCGCGCGCCACCAGAGAATGACTTAATTCATGGAGAAGCACGGAAACAAAAAGCAGCAGTGCCGCTGCCACCCCAATCAGCCAATCTTCTTTAACCGATAACGCCGGGAAGTACGCCGGAAAAAAGCCCGTAGCTAAACTCCACGTTAAAATAATAAAAACGAGCCACCACGAATAATGAAGATAGATGTCAATATCAAACACCCGAAAAATCTTTGTTCCATGATCCATGATGTTAAAGAAAGAAAGCGCCTTTAAAATGCTTTGTGATCATTGTAGAATGAGAAAAAGAGAGAAAAGAGGACAAAAACACCTAACTTAAAAGATCACTGAGATCAACAGCAACTTTATATTCTTCTAAAGCGTATATTTCATAATGCCGCGGCGGTATTTTTTCACCATTTGCTCTTATATCTTTTAAGAATTCTTTCAATATTCCTGTCGCATTTCTTCTTGCTTCTTTGAAATTTTCTCCATACGTTATAAGACCGGGCAAATCTGGTGCAGTAACGGTGTACCCCCCATAAATATCTGGTACAGCAAAGGCAACATAAGAAAGTTGAAAATCATATTTACTTGGGACAGAATGATCACGTACACGAACACCTATTTCAAATGCCCTCGTTTTTCGATTTCCATTACAAAACGGTTGTGGAAATTCTTTTCCATCTGTTGATAATACTCTCAAATAATCTTCAAGACATTTAGAAAGATTCTCTTTTACTTCTTCAGGAGTATTGGCTACTGTTTCACATCCATTGATTTCTGGAAAATAACCATAGAAACCATCTTTTGTCGATTCAATTATTGCTGTGTATTCCACATTCTTTTTATCTTTAGACATGATAATCTCCCCACATACTTTTTCTTCTAATTAACCGTAATAATCATCGACTTCGTTGTCATAAAGCCATCGACGATGATACACTTCTGTGGTTCTGTAAACTTCCATTGATACGTCTCATCACGCTTAAACGTGGAACTACGCGCTTTAATACATTTCTGCGTGCCAATAATCATCGCATTCTTTACTTGACCACTTCGCGTATTCTTCCAGACAACCGTATCACCAGCATTAATCTCAAGAAGTTCCGGATCAAAACCGGTGTTAACCATCAAAACAGTATGAACCGTCCCTGTTGAAACTGCGGCGGTAACCGCACCAGTTAAACCACTGTCTTTTTTCTCATCAGCTTTCTGTTCGGGAGCCTTCGTCTCAACGGGTTTAGCTTCTTCCTTCGGTTTTGCCGGCGGAGCAACCACACCATGAACAACCTCTACATCAATATCTTCGGCATCACCAGGGTTTGCACCTTTCAATACATCAACAAACAGATCAATAATACTGAACTTCATTTTGTGAAAGAAACCGACGGCGTTATAGGTTATTTTCTTCTCACCTAATGCTTTTTGTAATTGAGCGAGGGGATTTTTAGAAACAAGAATCTTTGCGACAGTTTTCTCATCCGTAAAGACTTCTAATGATGGTTCTTTAACCGCACCAAGATTAAGTGCTTTTACTTTTTTGTCTTCAGTAATAATTCCAATGACCTGTTCATCTTTCGTAGAAGTACTCAAATAAACATTAATCTTCTCATTACCAAACAAACTGGCAATTGGACCAGTTAATTGTAGACCAACAACTTTAGCCTGAACATTCATGAATTCTGATTCTAAGTCTACTTGCTTTGTTTCGGCAAAGACTACGGGAAGTAGCATTAGAAACGCTAAAACCATCATTAATGTGATAAGCAGTTTGTTATTCATTGTGAAATACCTCTCTTTTATGCTATAAATAGGGGAATATATAAAAATGTTATGGAGAAGTTTGAGGGAGAAGATTGTTTACAAGTTAATTTTTCTCATTCAATCCCCATTGCAGATCAGCTTTGATAGCTGCTTCTAAGAGTCGTAGTGTTATTTTTGCAGATATGACTTTTATATTCATCACCAACGGTAATATTATAGTGATACTATTTAAAACGTTCTGAGAAAATAACGATATTTCCCATTCCGATTTGGATTTAAAGAAAGTAAAAAAAACAAAAATTATCTCAACCCAAAAAAGCTCGCCACTTTATATCCAATAGTTCCTTCCTGCGCCATCTTAGCATCATATCTGGGCAGTACTTGATTTTTAAATCGAACGTAATCCAAACGAATATTACTGCCAGTAGACTTCTGAAAGCGAGCAACATCATCATCATGGCCGACACCAAAACTAAAAGGTACGTAGCCGCTGCGAAGCTTATTCATTGCAACACTTTCACCATTAATTCTAACAGTTTCAGCAACTTTTGCAACGCCGTCTCTGCCAGCTTCCTGACGCCCTTCTAAAAGTCGCTCTAAATCAGCACCAGTTCCAGCATAGATCTGAAAACCTAAAGTAGGTTCAAGCAAAGTTCGTCTTAATGTACTAAACGTGCTTCCTTGATAGAACACAAATGGTTTCCCACGTTGAGAAACATCATCCATCTCCAAAATTCTTGGGTTAACAACATACACCGCAGCAAACGCGTTGTTTTCTGCAATACTAAAATCAGCTTGTTTTAATTGTGGTTTAAATATCATCTTGAATCACCTATTTCTTTTGATACGGAATCCATTCCGCTCTCTTTCGAACTTGAAGATCAACTGTTGCTGGTTTGTAATCAGTTCCAGGAGTAAAGATTGCTTTATTATCTCCATAAGATGCTGAAAAAGATTGAACAGCGCTGTTATTATTTGGAGTAGTCCAAGATAATCTCATCTCAAGAGTACCACACTTAGCTCCATTGCCAGAAACAATCTCATCAGTCGTTTTAGATGAATAATCACCTTCAACAGCAGATTGACTTGTACTATATCTCAAACAAGAATCTTCTGGAATCAAACGTCCATCTTGTACTAATCTCTTAAGAGCAGCTTCTTGTTCTTTTGCCAATTGATCTTTAGCTTGATTAGCAGCATTAATCTTACCATTATAATCAGCGCTTAAACTCTCTTCTCGTGCTCTACTCTCTTTAGCTGCAACATCTTTAGCCACCACAGCGCCAGTATCTTTTCCTGAACTATAAACAATAGCGCCAGCGCCATAAACTGCGCCAAGGGTAGCTGCAATTCCTAAAGTCCAAGCAGTTGCTTTGCCAAAACCTGCCCATTTCTTTACTTCGTAATCTTCCATTTTTGTAATCCTCACTGTTTTTATTTATTTTTTTATTTCCCCAGCACCACTAAGTTGTTATTCAATAGTTGTTACACCATCCATTATTTATATTTATTTTATATTATTAATATAAATCATATTAAATTAGAAAAGTTTAAATAGGAGGAGAGAAATAACAAGATCATGAAGAGAAAACTCATCAAACAGGGACTTGGCGGCGTCACCGTCACCTTACCGATCAAATGGATCCGCCAACTTAACTTAGACGGAGGCTCAGAAGTTGAAGTAAATGAGACAGAACAAGGCATTCTCATCTCATCACAAGCTTTAGAAGGAAAGAAGAAAACTAAAGAATTATTTATCAAAAAAGAAGAAAGTACTAGATTAAGAACAATCCTCTCCTCATTATACAGACAAGGCTATGATGAGATCAGACTTAATTTCGAAGCACCGTTCTCTTTAAGTGAAATCACTAAAATAGTAGAATCTTTACTAGGGTACATCATCACAGAGCAAACTGAAAAAAAAGTTATCATTAAAAATGCTCTTAAAGATAACTTTGAAGAAATTAATGCAATTATTAATAAAATGTTCATCACCACCACTTTTTTTCTCCAGCAGATAGCAGATTATCTTAGCGGAGCAAAAATCAAAGAGGAAGAATTAACCAACCTCAGAAACTCCATCATCAAACTCAGAGATTACAGTCAAAGGATGATCAATGTCCAGCAATTTGAAAAGGAAAAGAGTTATGAGTACCATATGCTCGTCTTTACCTTGGAAAAAATCGCCTCTAACGGCAATAATCTCATTTCTTTAAAGAAAAAGATAAAACCATCATCAATCAAAGAATTAGATGAAGTTATTAATTATCTTGCAGAACTTCAGAAAGCCTTTTTGAAAAAAGATAGTGCCTTCGCCATTGCTTTAAATGAAAACATCTACAACTTCAAAAAGAAAAAAGATCAAGAAACATTAATTCCCATTTTTGCCGTCATGGGAGAAAACTTATTCACGCTCTCTTCAAGAATTGTAGCGATATTGCTCTAAAAGCATAAGTATCTTTAAATCTCACGTGGAGAATTCTGCTTCAATTCCCGATAATTCTCTCGAATAAACGTAAAAGAAGCAGCATATTCTCCTAATCGAGAAGCATCAGGTAAAATAGTATCGCACATTTGTCTCATCATATCCTCTAAAGCCGCAGAATATAACGATGCACTTTCTCTAAGCACAGAAGCTGCAGCAGAATTATCTTTAGCATGATACGCCAAAATACTATTTAATCCCGTATCCTGCATCTCATAGTGGGCAAACATCTCATTCAGATGTCGATACAATTTAGCTTGCGCAAGAGAATCACCTTCAGCTTTATCTTTGATAGAAACCGCATTATTATAAGCATAGAATAATTGTAATACATTTCGAAAAACTCTACTTCCTTGAAACAACTCCTGTCTTTCTAATTGATCTTCACCCTGCTGGAAAGCAAGAAAAGCAACCAATCTATTCTTACCCTCTTCCATCCATCGATATTCCGATAAATGAGGCTCATCTCGTCGCCGAATCCAAAAAGTATCTGAAAGCATATAGGGAGTATCAAGCAAGAAAGAATCATCATCCACACCAAAGTAAATACCATTCATATCAATGCGCGTATCACCAATAAAATTATTCCCATTCGACTCTAACAACCACCCAGCATATTTTGCAGTAAGTGGAGAAAGTACTTCTTCTAACACCGTTAATGTTTTAAAAATAGTAGGATCAACATTAATTCCATTTAATTTTTTAGCTCTCGCTTCAACTCGAGCCGATAAAGGACATTGTACGGCATCTTCAACACTCACACCCCCATTCAATAGCTTTTGCTGTTGTCGCTCTAATAAATATTCTTTTTGAACAACAGTGAGAATATGTGGTAATTTCGCATTCATCGCTCGAGCTAGATAATAAATATCACCCAATCGATTAACAACGCCACTCGGACTTGCATGACAATCATAAAACAATTCCTCCACAAAAGTCAAACCATCAATTCTCTGAATTTCTAAAGTAGTCTCATCTATTTTCTTTACACGAGGAACAGCAAAACCACGTTCCCGATAAGCATCAGTAACCGCAAACTCAATATCATTGATCACAGGATCAGTATTTCTTTTTACAACTACACCTGGTTTTGCTCTAAGATGAGATAAACCGTTCGCATTAGTTGAACCACATAAGACTTTCCAAGAAAAAGGACCTGGTTCCACTGCCGGAACTAATTCGGCCTGGATAGGTACATCTATTGAAGCACCACTCCGTCCCGCTTTAGCTAGGGTAAAATTGACCATTTTGAGGAATAAAAGGGGGGTTTATTTATAAAAGTATTGTGATTTGCTACTCGCAGGTGACATTTAAAACAGAAACTAATGAATGATAAAAAGCGAGATAAACAGAAACTATTTGTGAAACAAATATTTAAATAGCTGTCAATTTCCAGTATATTATGGAAAGAAATGATCCCGAGAAGATGTACGAAAAGATTCACGAAAAGTTAAAGGGCTTAGAAGGAAAGATAATTGCAATTGATCCAGAAACAGGAGATTATTTTATTGGTCGAAATACTATTGAAGCCTATGAGAAAGGACGGAAAAAATATCCAAAAAAAGAATTCTTATTTAAGCGAGTTGGTTCCAAAGCTGCATTTCTTGTAGGAGTTTCAAAAAGATGAAGACACGCTATTTTATGGGGCTCCCTTTTGTCACTTTACATATTGGAAAAAAAGAAATTGAAGCCATTATTGATACCGGGTTTAATGGGGCATTGCTTTTACCTCAAGAGATTATAACCGAGATGAAATTGAAGAAAATAGGAATTTCAGATTATATTATGGCTGACGGAACAACATCAGAAACAGAATTGTTCTTATCAGAAATTGAGTGGATAGGTGAGAAGAAAAAAGTGACAGTTGTTTCTTCCTCTTCCGATATTGCGCTCGTTGGAATGGAACTGTTATATGATATCAAACTAACCCTTTCACCAGCTGAAGAAATTTTAACAATTGAACCAATTAAGAGTAGTAATGAAAAAGAATAAGAAAAATTACTTTCTTCTCTTCGCCCGTTCCAACGAGATAATACACTTCTCCAAAGAACCAGCTAAATCATCCTGAACAGAAATTAAATCCCAACTCGCTTCAATCAGTCGATTCGCCTCTTTCCTAGAAATATCAATCACCCCGCCAGTTTGGCCAAGACGACCATTCTGCATTCCCGTCAAATCACCATAATTGCCGAACATAAAATAATGTGCACCCCAACGAGAATCGCAGTTCCATACATGTCCCATTTGCGCAACTGCATTCAACCCTGATTTACTTTTATCGACAGAACCAGTATACAACCCCACAAATACTTTGGTCGGAGAAACATTAATCTGATAATTAACATCTGCCGCAAATCCTAAACCAGAACGATCAAATCCTGGTATAGTATGATAAAATTTCCATTCCATGAGTTTCACCCTTTAACATTGCCAATCGGCTTCAACGCCACAACGGGCTTGGTAATTCCTGCTTCGGCAAGCGAAGCGACAACCGTATCAATATTCTTATACGCCTTCCCGGCTTCTTCGGCTAAACCCCGCAGAGTAACAGCATGAACATAGATCCCGCGTTGCTCCATATCTTTTTGTAACTTCTCGCCTTGAATCGTGCGTGTTGCTTCCGCCCGGCTCATCGTTCTTCCTGCCCCATGAGCAGTAGAACAAAACGTCACATCCGATTTATTTGTACCCGTCAGAAGATACGATCCCGTCTCCATTGAACCACCAAGAATAACTGGCTGACCAATCTTGTGATACTCCTTGGGCAAATCTTTACTCCGCGCCGGACCAAACGCCCGCGTTGCGCCTTTACGATGAACCAAAAAAGTTTTCTCTTTGCCGTCAACAGTATATTTCTCCAATTTAGCAATATTATGAGCAACATCATAGACTAAATTCATTTCCATCTCCTCTGCGGTTTTGCCAAAGATTCTACTAAACACTTCACGGATGCGGAACGTAATTACTTGGCGATTGGCAAACGCCATATTCGCGGCACAAGCCATCGCTTTATAGTACTCCTGCCCCTCCGGGGAATTAAATGGCGCGCAGGCTAACTCTCGATCAAGAATTTTAATCCCATACTTAGGCATAACATCTAAAAACACGCGAAGAAAATCCGTTCCAATCTGATGACCAAAACCACGCGAACCACAATGGACCATAATCACAATTTGATTAGGTTTGGTAATCCCCATAACTTTCGCTGCCTCTTTATCAAAAATATTTTCTTCTTTGGCAACTTGAATTTCTAAATAATGATTCCCACTCCCAAGCGTTCCAATCTGATCAAAACCACGTTTGATCGCCTTATCAGAAACAGCAGCTGGATCAGCCCAATCAATTTTTCCATGATCCTCAATGTGTTCAATATCGCGCGCTGTAGCATAGCCCTTCTGTAAGCACCATTGCGCGCCATCACGCATCACATCTTTAAATTCTTCTTTTGTCACTTTGACAAAGCCTTTACAACCAACACCCGCTGGAACAGCTTTGTACAATTCATCGACTAATTGTTTGATCTTTGGTTGAACCTGCTCAAGAGTTAAGTTCGTCGTAATCAGACGCATCCCACAGTTAATATCAAAACCAATGCCACCGGGAGAAATAATCCCGCCTTGCTCAATATCAAACGCCGCCACGCCGCCAATCGGAAAACCATAGCCCCAATGACCATCGGGCATACAGTAGGCGAACTGCTGAATTCCCGGCAACGTTGCAACATTCGTTACCTGTTCGAAAACTCCAGCATCCATCGTTTTCATTAATTCTTCATTAGCAATAATCCGCGCCGGAACACGCATTCCTTTTTTGTATGAAACGGGAAGTTCCCACGTTACAGCATCAATACGTTTCAACTCTTTGGGCGGACCTGCAGGTTGGTTGTGTTCCATAGTTGTTCTGGAAGAGATAATACTTATAAAGGTTTTGTCAAAAAAAAGAAATAATAACTTTGACTAATAAATTTATAAATAATCATTGAAACCGAATCAACATGCTAAAATTATATCATCCCAATCTAAGAGAAATTCTACAAGCAACTAATCGAAATGAAGGAGTTGTTTTAAATAAAGAGTTTGCAGACTGGGAAGAACATATTGCTGGCCGTTTAAAAAAAAGAAGAGACCGTAGTATCTTCTACAAGTATACTTCCACCGAAGACAAAGAACTATTCCAAAAAGCGCAAGAACATGTGGAATACTATCATCAAACCATTGAAAGTGACAATGCCGTCATCATCGTTCACCCATTTTACTTACCGTTAACAGATAAAAGCACCCTCACCGGAGTAGAGCAATTCCAACAAGAATGTGATGCTTATCTGGAAAGATTAGTTAACTTCCTTCAGTGGCAGAAAGAAAACGCCGACACAAAAGTTGTTCTCTTTGAAACTCTTCATCATTATGCTGCCACTAGCAGTCTTCTTCTTGAACGTGGTCTTGTTGATGACGTTCTCTTTACTTATTTTGATACCGGTACACTTCTCCAAAGAGATCAAAATGAACAGTTTTGTAATAAAACATTGTATGTTGGAGGAGGATATAATGATGGCTGTCTTTTAGGAGCATTATGGGACATAGTTCCTCTTCCGCCAAGAGTACTTTATGCCATCAAAGAATTAACCATTGAACCACCAAGCCGGATGAAAGATTCAATTCACCCAAAAGATGTTTATTGGAGTTATAAAAAGACTTTTTCTAAAGATCATTGCCTCTCAACAGAACAAGTAAAAGAAAGAATAAGAAGAAAATGAATTAAAAATGACACTCCACTACCATCCCAGATTAAAAGAACTGCTCGGAGGAAATAATCCCAATAGTAATGTTGCTATCAACAAATCATTTGCAGATTGGCAAACGCGAATTGAAAAAGATCTTAAAGTCCGCTGCGGCTGGAAGAAATATTATAATTATGATGAAGAAGAGAAAGCCCTCTTCCGTTTCGCACAAGAACATCGCCAGCACTTTCAGCAAGAAATCACCGCAGATGAAGTTCTCATTCTAGTCCATCCCTTGTACTTACCATTAACACATATGCATCTCCTAAAAACAGCTCAACAACGAAAAGAGGTTGATGACTATCTTAAAAAACTACCCGAACTTCTAGAAAGAGTAAAACGGAAACAACAACAGCAAGTTGTAGTTATGGACACACTCTATCACTACGCTGCGACCACTAGTTTACTGCTAGAAAACGGTCTTGTCAATGGCACAGTATTCACCCAATACGATAACGGAAAACTCTACGATACAGAACAGGTAGAAAGAATAGGGAAAAAAGAACTATTTGTTTCTGGGGCTTATAATGACCGTTGCCTTAAGCATGGCCTAGAAAAAATAGCAGAAATAACCCCAGAAGAAAAAATGATGGTCATACCAGAGTTTGTTTTCGATCATCCGGAAGAAGCAGAAAGGGGTACACTTAAACCACAAAGGATTATAATTAACAATGGATTTTATGATGCAATCCTCTCACCCAGAAGATATATTTCAATAGAAGATCTCATCAAACGCTGGGGTATCTAATCATTTCGAGATACTACACTAACCATTTTCTTCCACAATCCTTTTAAAATAGCGATAAAAACAGTCTTCTATGCTCACCAAACAAGAGTTTTATCGACAAATCGTTCATTTAATGGTTGGTGTTGGCACCGCCATTCTCATTTACGATGATATTCTCAGCTCGCTCGCTCTCCTCCTCCTGATTATTATTGGCGTTCTCGCCAGCTTCATCAGCAAGAGAAGAAATCTTCCCGGATTCAGTTTCTTTCTTTACCATTTAGAACGTGAAGAACAGCGAAAAACATTTCCCGGAAGAGGGTTGATTTTTTATTTTGTCGGCGTTCTGCTCGTAATAGAACTCTTCCCGCGAGATATTGCCCTCGCTTCAATTATGGTTCTCGCCTTCGGCGACTCCATCAGCCATATTGTCGGCGAACGCTTCGGCCAACTCAAGAATATCTTCAACGGTAAAAGCAAGAAACTATTAGAAGGAACACTTGCCGGCGCTCTCGTTGGCTTTCTCGGCGCAGCCATCTTTGTACCGTTCTCACAAGCCTTCCTTGGCAGTTTTGCAGCGATGATCGCCGAAGTCATCGAAATTGAGTTCAATCAGCAGCCCTTGGATGACAATATGATTGTTCCATTAGTAGCGGGAACAGTAATGTATTTAGTGAGTGTTTATTTGTAGAAGTGAGAACCAAAAAACTTCTCACCTAATTCTTAATCTCTTTCTTCATTTTCAGTATTTGTGCTTGATACATCGCTGAAAACATCAAAATAGTTCCCATCGTAAGAAAAAGCACGTCAAAAGAAAAATAATTAACAATAAGCCCGCCAGCAACCAGAGCTATTCCCGTAATAATCTGCCCTTCACCGCCGGCTAACCCCCATTGGAAGCCATCGTGTTTCTTATCTTCATGTTTGGCAAACAACGCATTCCAAGTCGGTGTAGCCAATGCCTCAGCCACACCTAACCCAGCTTGAACGACAAATAAATGCCACGGCGATGAAACAAAAAGGTAGCCGAACGTAAAAAGAGCATTAAGAAAATAACCAATAACCATAATTTTCTCTTTATTCTTTTTATGATCTACAATCTTTCCAATAATGATATACAAAATCCCCGTTATAATAAGATACGTTGCCCAAGCCCAGGCAACATCAAGAATATCTCCCCCTATTTGTTCAGTGAAGATAGCAAACAGTGGACCAAGCATACCCACACCAAAATACCAGATATTAGCACCGTACAGAAGAATTTTAATTGATCTATTCACTATGATAGTTATTTCTAGAAAGTATTTAACTGTTTCGAAAAGTTGTACGTATTAAGTTCACGTAAGCACCTCGCCGTTTCACTCGCCCGTTCTTGAAGTGTTAATCGCTGAAAGAAGAGAAATTATTATTTATTGAACGGGGACTGACTTTCTTCTGATCTAAAGCTCTGCTCGTGAAACTTTTTGGCGGAGGTGCTAGAACTTTATACGTACTAAAATCTATTTTTGATTAATAATGCTTCTCACCAACCTCAACCCCTTCTCGCCCGTCAACCCTAAATGACCGGTTCTAAGAACATAGCGATGAATATTATCTTGCTCCAACGGTAAAGAACTGTTCTCGGGAGAGACAACCAGATCGTATTTTCCTTGCACAAGATGATATTGAATATTCTCGGGCAAACCATCTTTTAGAAGATTCTCGAGATAAGCACTACCGGGCATAATCTGCTGCGCACTTTTACCAACACCATAGCGCGCCTTCTTAACCCCACTAAACGGGCTGCCCAAAAAAGTAGCCGTACACACTAAATCGGGGATCATTTTCGTGACGTCACAAGAAACTAATCCCCCCATACTATGACCAATAATATGGACTGGTCGTTGAGATGATTGTCGGACATAAATCTCCCGCACTTTCTTAACCCCCGCCAAAGCGATCTCTTCCAGATCATCAAAACAAGGATAGGTAAAGAGAACAGCATTATATCCGATTTGATGCATTCTTCTGGCAACATGTTCCAATGAACGACCCCGCGCACCATAACCATGAAAATAAATTGTTGTTTCCCGATCCGCATCAAAACCGAACCCTAAATCTCGTTGCACAAGTTCTTTTCCATGATAAAAGATTTGCGGAGGAATATGGTGTGATTCACTGATCAAACCTTTCAGCAAGCGGTATAACCCCATAAACACGAAATTAGAATAAAGTAGTTAATAAATGTTAGGCATATAGAAAGATAGACTTTACACTCTCAAAAACCACAATTCTTTTAAACCGAGAAAAAATCCCATTGAACTATGGCAAAAGCAAAAAAAAGTTCTCCAAAACATCAACAAGAAGGCTATTACCCCTCTGAAGAGCAAGGCATTCTTAAAGAAAAGACTGAAGAAGAGGATGAAAAAGCAATGATTGATGGAGACGAAGATGAAAGTGTTTACACTGCTAAAGGAAGAGAAAAGTTAGAAGATGATGATGAAATCGACACGTCGGAAGAAGGGTTTATGGAAGGCGCCTCTGGTGCGGGTCAATTAGGGAAAGATGCGCTTACCGGTGAACCATTGATGGATGTAGAAGATGTTTACGAATTACAATTCAATGGCAAAACTCATCGCTTTGTTAATGAAAAGAATGCCAAGAAATTTCTCGAGAAACAAAAAGTTAAGAAGTAGAGAAGAGAAAGAAAAAACGAGAAGTAAATCAGGACTTGAAGAAAAAATAAAAAATTAAAAAAATAAGAAGAATAATAAAAGTAATAACAGATTAAAACTTCTTCACTCTCTTTCTACTCTGAGTTTGACGATACATTTTAGTAAACTCATTACCGGCAGAATTAAACGCCTCGCGTAGCGCCGTGATTAAATCCCAGTCACTCGCTGCACATTCAACCATCTTCCCCGGATAATCAACTCGCATCGTCACTGAAAATTTCTGGCGCTTTCCGTCTTTATTATACGACTTCAGATGAATATTCAACTTGAAATCATTGTGGATTAAACGCTGCAACTTAGAGCTTTCATTGGCTGCGACTTTCTTCACACTCTCGACCTCGTAGGAGGATATTTTTAGTTCATTCAACCCTAGAAATTGAATATTAAAATTCTGCGGGATTTCCAAACTGGCGACATAGCGGAGGAGATTTTTAGTTGTGAGTAGACCAAGATATTGCTTTCCAGAATAAACTGGCAGACAAGAAACCTTATTCTCAACAAGCAAAGAGACGGCTTTTGAAAACGTATCTTTAACATCAACACTAATTAACTTCTCATTGGTGCTAAAAGAAGAGACAGGTAAGTTTGCTAATGTGGGATAATCTGCTTGGGCACTCCGAGTACCACCCTTCTCTTTCTTCATTTTAGCTGAGAATTCCCGTTTTGCTGGCCACACTAAATACTTACGAAGAACATCCTGATAACTGAGAATTCCGGAGACCCCATTTTCATCAAAAACCGGCAGCTCTTCAACACATTCAGTATACATGATATCTAATGCTTTTGCCAGAGGATCGGAGGAGGCAATTTTCAGATTCTTCAGTAAACGAAGATCGCTAACACGAGCATCTGCCGTCTCAGGAAGTTCGCTACTGGCGTTCAACAGGTTAACTGCAGAAAGAACACCGACGATCTGATTGCCGCTGGCAATCGGCACAATATCGGCATTACTTTTATGCATCTGATAGGCTGTTTCGATAACATCAGCATGTTCATTAATAACGGGAGCAACAAAAAGGTGATTACCAACTTTAATCGAGGTCGGATCAAGATTAACTCTCAGTAGTTTTTTCTTCTCAACCACACCAACATATTTCCCATCGCGAAAGACTAAGCCCGTTTTTTGTTTTGCCTTTTTAAGGGAACCAATCATTTCTGATATCTTCATTTCACAGTCAAATCGCAGAAAATCTTTACTAATTCCAGACGTAATTTCCATAGTAATACACCCCTCAGGATTTAATCATTAAGAGAGTAGAAGTATTTAAATGATTCTGTTTTCAAGCGTCAACAAATTTTATAAGACCATTTATCCATTTTAAAAAAATGGCAAAGAAAGGCTTTGAGTATCTCATAGAGTACTGTAATTCTAGCCCTCCGGATATAGATATGGAAAGGTTTACAACAGAACTCCGTTATGGTGCAGCAGTACAACAAGAACAATTTCCCAACTTTGTAGAAGCATATATGAGACTTGTTCTCCGTACTGATGCCGGTAAATCAGGAGTTGATCATGCTCGATCAGTAACAATGGATAATATTTCTGTCCTTTGCGTGTTAGCAGATCATGATTGGGCTGGAGAAATTATCCCCCAAGCACAGAAAGACGGCCCGCAATCATTTGAAGAATATATTGATAATGTCAAACTCTATGGACCAGCAGTTAGACTTCTCTCCAATTATCTTGGAATAGAAGGATACACTTTACGCAAGTTTATTTGTGAGGAACAATATAGAAATTAAGTTTTGCTAGAGAATCTTCACCAAACATTTATTAAAAAACAATCTTTTTAAAAGAAAAATGACAACCGAACAGAAAAAAGGCTACGGCATTCTTCTTATTGAAGATTACGAGTGCCTTGGAGACACAAGAAAAGAGTTTTTAGAGAAGCAAGGACATTCAGTTTTATTATATTATGACGGGTCAAATGTTCTCGATGATCTTAGAAAGATAGGTATAGTCTATTCTATCGCAGTTGTTGATCGGCAGTTAGGAGAAATTAGTGGTGACGAAGTCATCAGAGCATTAAAACAAGAATATCCAGAACGACCAATTATTTGTGCGTCCGCTTCGCCTTTTGGCGTAGGTTATACAGATGCAACAATTTCAAAACCATTTACAATCCCAGAATTAGATCGACTGATTCGACAGCTGATGTCCAGAAAATTATAATCTTCTTACTCCAATTCCCGTTTCAACATTTTATGGGCGCGATTGATCGCTTTAAACGTCTCGGGATTACCACCTGGCATATCAGGATGATGCGCTTTCGCCAACTCTTTGTATTTCTTATTGATCAACTCTAAATCTAATGAATCTGGCTCGACACCTAACAGTTCTCGCGCCTCTTTCCGTTGCGCTTCAATATCCCGATCCTCGGAGAAAGCATGAATGAATTCTTCAGCTGTCTTCTCTTGATTGAGTAACGCCGTTACTTCTAATTCGATTACCTTCATCACCACATAGAGATTTTCAACAAATTTAGCAGAACCATTATAACTATAATAGAGACGATAACCATCCATATACCAGGTTGCTGACGCCGCAGCCTTTTTTAATGCGAAGACTTCTAACGGAATATCGGTTTGCTCTTCTCTAATCCGCATTTTCCCCAACGATTGAATAATCGAATTCTTGAATCCTTGAGCCCTTCGATTAAACGAATCTTTGACGATGAATGTATTAAATGTATATCCTTTGATTGTTATTGTTGTCATTGTTTACGGGTATTTGCTATTGTTCACCAAGCAGTCTTAAAAAATGGCATCCTTTTATAAAAGTTAACTAAGAAAAATGATGAAAAAGAGGAATAAGAAGAAAAAATACAAATTATTTTGCTCTCATTGAATCTGCGAGATAATCTCGCGCAGTCAGAACAGCTTTAATTTGGTCCTCAGTAACGGCTACAGGTTTAAAATATCTTTCACCTAGTAATGAAACTGAAACCACAACTGCCGGCTGGACTACTCTCGGAACACATTTATCGTTTCCATTTTCTGCCCATGTCGTCCACGCCCCACCAACGATATTCTTCCCTCTTCTCTGCATATACTCAGAACCGGGTTCGCCATTGTTTGGACGAAGAAAGTGGTCTGCATTTAAAGCGATATCAAGAGAGAATTTTCGTCTTTGATGTTTAAAAATAGTTTCTGGTCTTTTTGATGAGTCTCTCTCTGACTCAAGATATTCAGACCATTGTCTTACTTCTTTCTTGGGGATTGCTAAACTTCCAAGAACATCTTCAAGATTAAGATTAAACCACCAGCCATCAACAACACTTAATTTTGCATTCACACTCGATCTAACCAAAGCCAATGGCTTTTCAATTTTTTCTGCTAATTTATCCTCTGGCTGTGTACCAACATAAGCAGCATTCAAACCAAGAACATATTTATCTCCTACTTTTTCTACTTCAACAGAGGTTTTAAAGAATGTTCCTTCACCATCATAATCAAAATGTTGATAGAATCGTCCATTAGATTTTAACCCAAATATAACATTTTGTGTTAATCTTTCGGTAAAAGAGCTACCGTCTCTTTTTCCCATTAACAAGAGTAATGCTCCCATCCCACCGCCCCTATTACCAACGGTATTCATTAGATCGTGTTGAGTTGCCATTGATCCCACAACAGAACCACCACTATAAACACGTAATGCTCCCATAACTTCATCGAGATTATCAAGAATTATTCCTCTTCTATAATCTGTTGTTTCGAGATGAGTTATCTTTGATTCTCCGCTAAACGTTGCTGGTGTCGTTTTACATTCTCTTTCGGGATTTGTAATTGTCATTGTGTACCTCGTATTTTAAACTCTCAAAAAGCGCTTTCTTTATAAAAATGACTCTCAATCTTATCTCCTATACCCACCAGAACCATGTCCATGGGAAGACGAAGAATCACGATGTCCACCATACCCACCCGAACTAGATCGAGGAGCAGATGAACCACGGTGTCCACTTGAACCAGAGTGAGCAGATGAAGAACCACGATATCCACCAGATCGAGAAGACGAACCACCACGACGTTCAGAAAACCCCGAAGAACCAGACCGTGGCGAACTTGAACTTCTTCCCCCGCGATTTTCCCAGCCACCTCGTCCACCCCGACCTTTCGGTGGAGGACGCGCCGCCATACCGGTAGCACTCATCGCCGAATCAGAATGGAATGATGGATCGCGTACAACTGGAAGATGAAGACGAATCAATCTCTCAATCGCACGCAAAGAATCTCGTTCCGGCGCGCTACAAAAAGAAATGGCTAACCCTTTAGCACCAGCACGGGCAGTTCTTCCGATACGATGGATGTATGTCTCTGGGTCGTTCGGAAGTTCATAATTGAAGATATGAGTAATATCATCAATATCAATACCACGGGCAGCAATATCCGTTGCCACAAGTACACGTATTTTCCCGCGACGAAAGCCGTCCAGCGCCGCCGTACGCGCGCCTTGACTTTTATTTCCATGAATCGCATCCGCGCGAATACCATTATGATTAAGCATTGCTGCCACATCGTTGGCGATATGTTTCATCTGTGTAAAAACAATTGCCCGTTTCACCACCGCGTCACGTAAGAGTTTAGTCAACAGCGCATCTTTGTTCCCTTTATCAACAAAATAAACACTTTGCTCGATACGTTCAACAGTTGGCTTCTCCGGTTCGATTGTAACATGAATTGGATCGTGAACAAGCGTACGAGCAAGGGCAATAACTTCTGAACTCAATGTTGCAGAGAAGAAAAGGGATTGCCGTCGAGGAGGAAGTTTAAGAATTATTTTCTTAATATCACGGATAAAACCCATATCCAACATTCGATCCGCTTCATCAAGAACAAATACTTCAATTTCACTCAATCGAACATGTCCTTGGTTGAGAAGATCGAGCAGGCGACCAGGCGTAGCAACAACAATATCAACGCCTTGACGAAGAGCTTTAACTTGAGGGAATTGACCCACTCCACCAAAGATAACTGTGCTTGTAAACCGCAGATATTTACCATAGCAACGAATGCTCTCGCCAATTTGCGCCGCAAGTTCTCGTGTTGGCGCAAGAATCAGCACACGTGGCGTACCACGAGAAGTAACTTTTTTCTTAATCCATAATCTCTGCAGAATCGGCAGAACAAACGCCGCTGTCTTTCCCGTTCCGGTTTGAGCGCAGCCGAGTAAATCTCTTCCTTCAAGAAGATGAGGGATACTCTGTTCTTGAATGGGTGTTGGAGAAGTGTAGCCTTCTTCCTTAACCGCACGAGTAAGTTGTTCAATTAGTTTTAATTCTGTAAATGTTACCATAGTTTCTTAGATCAACCATTTTATGTTAGATATATCCAAAAATAAGTGATCTTATATATATCTTTGTAAAGTAAATCAGAATTAGCTCCAAATAGATTTTTAAAAAATGATAGACAAAAGTTGCTCAACAGAAAATATATAAACATTAACATCATCCTTACCATACAAGGAGATGGTGGAAGCGAAACAAAGATTAAAACCAGAAGATTTGGGAATAGACCTCCTAGTGTATGCTCCTATTCCGCCCTCTCGAGAACGTTTGACACTGGGACAGCGAGCTGCCGATAAGATTACCAAATTAGGCGGAAGCTGGACGTTTATTATCCTCTTCTTTATCTTTCTCTTTACTTGGATTGCGATTAATACTTGGCTTTTTCTAACACACAAATTCGATCCTTATCCGTTTATTCTCCTCAACCTGTTACTATCCTGCCTAGCAGCGATTCAGGCGCCAATTATTTTGATGAGCCAGAACCGAGAAGCAGAGCGCGATCGCATTGATGCTCGCTATGATCATGCTGTCAACAGAAAAGCAGAACTAGAAATTCAAGATATCCAACAGAAGTTGGAGCTACTTCAGAGAACATTAGAAGATTTAAAGAAAAAACGCTAAGAGAAAAAAGTAGAGAAAGATTTTTAAAACAGATATCCTCACAAAAAACTAATGATCAAGAAAGAAAAAGGATATGGAATTTTATTTGTCGATGATGATATTGAAACGAGTGATTCAAAGAAAGATTTACTTGAGAACTATGGTCACTCAGTTCTTCTTTAGAGGAGTTTGAAAAAAGGAATTTTTGGCAAAATAAATCTCAAAATATTCCAAACAGAGCCAAAAATTCCGCTATTTCACCTCCTCTTGAGAACACAAAAACAAACAGCGATTTGTTTTTGGTTCAGAAATATGGTTTTCATCCATATTTCTTGAACTTTGCAGATGAAAATATTGATTATTCAAAGTTCTCTTTACAATAGTGGATTAACGCTCCTTAACGACCTTGAAAAGGAGGATTTTCTCTATTCTATTGCCGTTGTAGACCGACAGTTAAATGATATCAATGGTGATGACATCATCAAAGCACTTAAGAAAAAATATCCACAGCGACCAGTGATCTGCTCATCGGGTTGGCTACACGGGTACAATCTACAGATGTAACAATTCAGAAACCATATCGAACAGAAAATCTAGATCAACTCATCAGAACCTTAATGAGAGAAAAAGAATAACCACATTTCAGAAGAAACATTTTTAAACAAACAACGATCTTCTTCTAAAAACAGAGATGTGGGTAATGGCTTACCTGAATCTGTTAAAGAAACAACAGAAGAACCAATTTTAATGGAGGCCTACAATGGGAGTATACAAACACATGAGAGAGCTTTGGAAAAAACCAAAGACTGCGATGCCGGAACTTGTTAAAGAACGGCTGATTCAATGGAGAACCGAACCAGTTACCATAAAACTGGAACACCCAACCCGTCTCGATCGCGCCCGATCACTGGGGTTTAAAGCAAAACAGGGATTTCTTGTTGTACGACAGCGTGTTAATCGTGGTGGACATGTCCGACCACAGATCAAAGGCGGTCGTCGTCCTAAACGCTTCGGAACAAAGATGAATCTTAGTAAAAATTACCAACAAATTTGTGAAGAACGCGCCCAGAAGAAATTTCACAATATGGTCGTCCTTAATTCCTATTGGGTAGGACAGGATGGAAAGACATTCTGGTTCGAAGTTATTCTTGTTGATCCACATCACCCCGTGATCAAGAGTGATAAAAATCTGCAATGGACACTCACTAAGAAGAACCAAAGCAGAGTATACCATGGTAGAACACTTGCTGGACGAAAAGGACGCGGTTTAGTGCGTTAGGTTTTTGTTTTATTTTTTAAATTTTTCTTCTTATTCAGTTTTGAACATTTTTCTCGCAAATCTTTAAATAAAAAACAGTTTTTTAATCTATAATGACAGAAGAAAGTATTCAACAAGGAATTGAACAAGTTATAAGAAATGTTAATCTACTACGCCAGGCGACAGCACAACAAGCCAACGGCAGATTTCCGTTTAAAGTTGACTCCCTCCAAAACCTAGATGAAGTATTTCCAAAACATTATAGTCTACGCTTCGGAATTTGTCCAGAGGATTCTCTCGGAACAGAGTTTACAATTGGAATAGAAAAAGGCTGCGAAGTTAAAAAACACGTATTCAAGAATCCATTAAGAAGAAATTACATTTGCCCCATCGAGGGGGGAATTTACACTCTTCTCGATAAAGGAGTGGCATCGATGGAATATAGAATTCAACAGATGAGCCCAGAGATAGCTATTTTTAGAAGTACCTATCACCATCTTGAAAAGCAAACTAATGAGAGTATTTCTGCGGCAATTCGATTAGGAGTTATTGACCCCGCATCCAAAGAAGTCTGGAAAGATGGATCATCTAAAATCAAACAACCAACGACTGAAGATGCCTACCGAATGAAAACATTTTTAGACGAATGTGAACCGGAGATAAGACAGATGCTAGGAATTGAAAAGCACAATGATCAAGTAACCTATCTTCTTCCAAAAACGGCATTTTATAGTCCAGAAGTGCGAAAGAAACAATAGAGCCAAAAAAAGTTTAAACTCTGCACGTCTTCATTCCTTTCTTCGCAAGATACTGCTGATGGTAGTCTTCTGCACGATAGAAAGTAGTTGCGGGGACTATTTCAGTGACTATTGGTCGATCATACTTTTCGGACTTCTCTAATTGATGTTTAGAAGCAAGCGCCAACTTTTTCTGCTCTTCAGAATAATAAAATATCGCTGAACGATATTGTCTGCCTTGATCTGGGCCTTGACGATTCAATGGTGTGGGATCATGACAATTCCAGAAGATATCTAACAGTTTTTCATAGGAGATTATTTTTGGATCAAATTCAATCTCTACTGCTTCAGCATGGCCTGTTCGATTCGAACAAACTTGTTCATAGGTAGGATTTTTAATCTTGCCACCAGTATAACCGACGGTTGTCTTCAGAACACCTTTTACTTCTCTGAATGCTTCTTCGACACTCCAGAAACAGCCGGCAGCGAATGTTGCTTTTTGTGATAAATATTTTTTCATCTGAGGAATGAGAGAATAGGAGTTAATAAATATTCTTCTTGCACGGCTCACTTCGTTCCCTAGCATAGAACTCAAAGAATTTTGCTTCTAAATCGTGAGAGGTATAGTGCGCTTGACCATATCTTCCTTTTCGATGATGAGTTTGCGGGAAAGAAGCCCATTCTAAAGCTAATTTATTCCAAATAGTCTGGAAATTACCTGTTGAAAAAATGGCATCTTGAAGTGACTTCTGATTAACTCCCCTTCTTTCAAAGAGAAAAATAGCGGCTTGATCTTGCTCGTCTGGTTCCATTGTTGAGAGCAACCCCTTCTCCTGCAACATCTGTGCCGTTGAATAGTTAATCTGATAGCGTCCAGCAGCCGTACTCGTATATCTGCCTTTAGTTACTTTTCGATGAGGATGATGAGATAAATCGGCAAATGTTTCTTGTCCATATAACGTATTGTAATCTGCTCCTTCAGCCCAGCTAATCGTATCAAGCAAGGCACGGTATTCGAATGGAATAGAGTGCTTGTAACAATGAACATCATCAAGACGCAGTTTCGCTTCCAGAGAAGGTTTAGTTTGCGCCTTTTCATTTCGTAATGGTTCTACAGGAATTTCTTTAGGTTTAGAACAGCCACTGGCGAGAACAAAGGGGACAAGCGCAGACAATAATTTTCTTCTCACGATTATTCCCCGCAGAGCATTGCTTCGAGATCAGCGGTAGAATATTCTTTTGCTTCCTCACGATTTAGATTTAACCAAGTGCGCATATTCTTTCTCCATTCAGCTCGGCAGCGATCATTTTTTTCATCTCCTGATAGACTACGAGATTTAGATTGGTACTGTTCAGAAGCTAATTTTGGGACATAATCTAAAGCTAGTTCATACATTTTTTTAGCAACAGGATAAAGTTGACTTCGAGAACATTCCTCAATTGGTTTGGGATTTCTTTCACCAGCAACTGCTTCTGGAGCGTCATAAAGATAATAACCCCTCTTTAAGCCATTGCCGCTAATATACTGTAAACCAGCAGCTTTGAGTAAATCAATCATTCCTTCTTCACGAGAAGGTACACCGTGAAAAGCAAGAACTCGTTTTGCTCTTTCTGATGTCATGTGATATGTGTTCATCTCAAACCTCTTACACGCTCACACAAGCGCAAGGATCATAACCCGATTCCAGCGCCAGATTTTTAGTTTCAAAAATAACTCTATTTTTAGCTTTAATATTCTTAGCAAAGACACAGTCTGTGCGATGCACTTTCTGCCCTTCTTTGGAAGCGGCGAACGTGACCACCTTTACGGGTCTTACCAAAGATACTTTTAATGAGGAAATTTCATTATAGAGATGAACTAACTCGCTGTCTTGGCGAGCAACTTTTTCTTCTAGTTCTCGCAGAGTTCGAAATAGTTCAATAACATCAGTTTTGACCATCCCAAACGAAGTTTGGGTGTTTCTTTTAATCTGTGTAATTTGATTCATAGTCGTATCCTCACTGTCTTTTCAATGCTTAAACAAGAGCCAGTTTATAAACCTTTTGTTAATTGTTACTTTAAAGTGATTAATTAGTTAAGATTTATAAAGTAGAGTCCTTTTAGGTAGAAAATGGACATCAAAAACGAATTAGAAAGTTTCGTCTCAACATTTCGACCAGAGGAGTACGTCTTAGGTGGCGGTCTTGCCGTCGCACTACAAACCGGTCGGGAACGCGAAACGAAAGACATTGATATTATTGCGCGTGGCGATATTGCTCTCGACATTTATCATTATACTATTGATCACGGTCAAGTGCGAATCGATGTCTGCGATTTGGACTATGTACGTTCTATTCATTTTACACCGGAATTATTAAGTTTAAACACGGAAAAAAAATCTTTCCGAGGTTATGATGTGCCCTGTCTCAGCAAAGAAGCTCTCGTTGTTTCCAAATTAACATCGTTGTACAGTCCAAATTCACCCTCTGAGCGACGTATTCAACCATCGAATGCGCCATTACGTCGTCTAAAAGATATCACTGATTTTCATAATCTGTATGCTTGCGGCATTGATGATGATAAAGTACGAGAATTATTAATGGCTGTTCCGCATCTAGCGGGGACAGATCTTTCAGCATTCTATGAAGTAGCACATCGACTCATCACAGACAAAAATTTTCCTCGAGAAATTGTCCAAAATGTATTTACGATCGCGAAATTGGGGGCTTTATGTCAACCAGAAACAAGAGAACAATTTCTCGAAGTTACAAAAAGAGTTTTCGCAGGAAGAGAAGCCGGTACGATTGGCTTGCTTGCAGATCAGTTATACCAACATCACATTCAAAAATAATATCTTAAAAAATGGCTCTCCGCACATTTGAAACAGCAGATGCACAGTACTATTTAGGATTAGGTAATCATCTTACATCAAGCGCGCCTATTTTTGAAGACGTAGATTTAGGAAGCTTGGATTTTATGGTATTGGAAGGAGATAGTAGCATATTCAAAACCAGTTCCGATATCTTTGAACGAACACAATACGCAGGATTTGAAAGAGTAAAACAACAGTTTCATAAACCAATTTATCTTGTTGATGATGGAACACTGCTAGAATCTGATATTGGAAGAATAGTAACACTGAGTTTGTCGGAAGGACCACTTTATATCTTCGGGAGTCATCTTCTCATTAAAAGTATCAAAAGAGGCAAAGACCAACCAAAAATGAACCGCAGAGAATTATTTAATAGACTTGGCAAGGGGATAGCAGGCGCTGCTTTGCTCTCGCCAGCATGGCAATTGATGAATTCCTTTGGAGGGGATGTTTCACCAATTACGGAATTAAATAATCTAAGGACAAATATTGTACCAACGTACTGTTTAAGCTTTAGAGATGCAGTTGCTGCGAGAAAGATCAGCAACTATCTCGTACCAAGACATCGTCATAGTGATAATTCTAAAGTTCAAGTAGGAATTGTTTATGGGACAATGCATTCTGGCATTGAAACAAAACTAAAACATCCGTGGATTGCCGATGCAACAATCTGGTTATATCACACTCTTATGGGAATAGGGGATAATGATATTCTTAATATAGTAATGGAATCCAAAGCAAATGAAGATGCATTTTGGGAATTGACTTATCACGATTGCGGGTTGTTCAAATGAAAATCACAACCGCCCAAAGGAACGGAGTATTAGCGGTGATTTTTAATGTTGCGAACCCCGCTCGCTACCATAATTAGAGGACATATCCAATCGCTGCAAGCAGCGGGGTATCACAACAAATGAAAACATTCGATACCTATCTCGGAATAGAACCTTTCACCGTTCTCGTAGATGATTCTCCACCGTTACAAACACTCATTGAACAAGCACAAGCCGTACGCTCTCTTCCTTTCGCAGAAAAACTTCAAGCGGTAAAAGATCTTACTCTCAGCGCAATGGTTAATGCCTACGAAGAAATGCTTGTCTGGGGCAAAGCAGCAAGGGAAGCAACAAGTGAAACAGCCTATTCCGAAGCAAAGCAGAAAAAAGAACACTATCAGAATCTCGTCTTTCAAAAACATCCTCTCAGTACTGCTCTCGCGCAACAAGCTGGTTGCTGCCGATATCAAGGGGCTTTATTTTTTGTCCTCGGTTATGAAGCAAATTTAGGCGACCATCAGTTTATCCATGCTGCGCCAGTGAATAGATCCGTTAATACTGTCTTCAATGAAGTTGTCGATGGAAATACTTCCCACAAAGTTAGCATCTTTACTAAGAGTTTGAAAGATAAAGCGTTTGATTATTCTAGACAAAATCCCAGAATATTCGAGCAAGCATTCGCATCTTTGCCTGGTCGTGATTTTTATTCTTATCATCAAACGGAAAGAGGATTAGTAATCGTTGAAGAGAAAAATAAACATGTGAGAACTATTTTTAAAGTTTAGATATCAAGAAAAATCAGTCGCCAACTGAAAAAAGATGCAGAAGCATAAGATCAGAGAGTTCAAAATAACCAGAAAGCTATAAATATCAAAGAATATTATAAGAATCAATGAGCAAAGAAGAAAATAAATTAAGCAAAGAAGCGAAAAACATTCTCCAAAAAACAAGAAATATCACCAGATTAAAATATGTTTCTCAGGAGAAATAAAAGATAAAAATTCTACAGAAATAACTTGTGATCATCGAGTCTACGACCGTTAATCCATCAATCCCAGCACCAACTCTTTCAACTCCACCGGCCAGTCTGCTTCAATACCCGCCTTATGCTTCTTGCACTCCTGCATCACATCCTCTCGCATCTTCCCATTCTCGACCAATTTAACTAATTCCTCTTTAGCATAAATTGGCACGTGTTTCAAATTCCATACCTGCATCTTCAACTTCTCTTTGTAGGCATCTTTTTCATCGAGCTGTTTACGTTGGGCATCTTCCCAATAGTTCTGATAGGAGAACTGTTCTTGTTTCTCTTTGGTCTTCTTTTTGCCGTCTTTCAATGCAATCGTCGCCAAGACTTGCTGATGCATCCGCCGCAGGAATTCATGTTTATCCTCGATCCGAATAACATCGCTATAACCCGCCGCAATTAAATCAAACGCAAACGGACTGGGTGTCGCTGTCTTTACTTCTTTTACTTCAATCTTGTTATCATTCACTGCTTGAATGATCTGTAAAGTGTGTTCAAAATCCATCACATCCTCCAACACTTCGCGGCGCGCTTCTTTCAGAATGGGAAAATTATTACTGATTCTCTTGACAGCTTGAAATAGAATCGTACTACCAACCTGCATCCTTCCGGCTTGTTTCGATCGCCCCATATAATTACGGAGAATCATCAATGAACGCGAAGCGCAATGACGAAACCGCCTCTTCAACGCTTCACTACGTTCAATCGCCTGCTCTGAAATATCGCGCAAATCACTTGTCTTCAACAATTCAAACGCCCGTAACGGATTAAACGTTTTCTCAGCCGCAAGATAAAACGCATTATCACTAATCCCCACTTCCACATCACGATGCTGCGAACGACCAATCACAAACGCCAACGCCCGAGATAAACAATCATTAACGCGTCGACCAAATAACGTATGAAAGATAACATAGGTTCTGCCTTTATCAACATAGTGTTCAACAACAATTCTTTTGTCAGACGGAATAAGACTAAAATTATACTGCTCCGCAAAATACGTATAAATACTATTCGCCGCTTTTTCGTCAACGTAGAGATGCCCATTAATAAATTTTAAAATTTCATCTTTACTTTTCTTACTGACAAAGCGTTCGTTCATCAAACGTCTAAATCGACCAATTTCCATCGCCAGATCAAATGATAACGGCAACATTTCCGAAAACCAACTTGGCACTGTCGGCGGTCTATTGACAGAAGTAGTAACTTGCGCCGTCATTCCCCGTGAGAACTTGAACATATAGACGTTTCCGCCGAGTACAAACGCATCCCCTGGCTGCAGCCGTTCAAGGAAGCCCTCATCAATCATTCCCACAACCTGCTCGCCAATCTTCACCGTGACAAAAGATTCTTCCGGGATCGTACCGATGTTCGTCAAATAGATAATCCGCGCCATCTTCCCGCGCTTGCCAATATTTCCCGTCTTCTCATCATACCAAATACGGGCATAGACATGACGCTCCTCTAGACTAACATATTGACCTGAAAGGAATTTAATTAACTCGAAGAAGTCTTCCCAAGCTAGATCACGATAACAATAACTTTGTTTAACCAAATGATACAACTCATAGACATTAATCACATCATCAATAGCAACACCAAAAATGTGCTGCGCCAAAACATCGAGGGCATTGCAAGGGATATGAACGCGATCAATCTTCTTCTCCAGCGCAGACTTTAAGAGTAACGAACATTCGACCAAATCATCACGATCCATCACAATAATTCTCGCTTTGACTGTCGAATGAAGCTGATGTCCGGCCCGACCCGCCCGCTGTAAAAAACGCGCAACCGACTTTGGTGAACCCAAACAAATAACCAAATCAACAAAACCAATATCGATTCCTAATTCCAACGACGTCGAAGAAACCACAACCTTCAATTTTCCTTCACGGAGATCCTGCTCCGTTTTAAATCGATTCTCTTTACTCAAACTTCCATGATGCGCCGCCACATTGTCAGCTTTGTAGAAAGAAGGATAGATCTCTTTCAAATTATGAACAACTCGTTCTGTTGCGCTCCGCGTATTGGTAAAAATAACCGTCGTCTTGTGTTGCTGAATTAATTCGTGCATCAACTCGTACATCTTCTGATGCATCAACATATATTCTAAATCAACGAGACTCTTTACTGGACTCAACACTTGCAAATCCATTGATTTCAAGAATTGCACATCGACAATACCACAATCACGCTCGCTGTTGCCATTATTTCCCACGAGATAACGCGCAATATCATCCAATGGCGCAATCGTCGCACTTAAGCCAACCCGCATCATCCCCGGCGAAATTTTCTGAAGACGCTCAAGAGTGAGGCTGAGATGAACGCCACGTTTATTTTCCGCGAGGGCGTGAATTTCATCAACAACAACCCATTGCGTATCTTTGAGATGAGCTTTAAATTTGGGTGAAGAGAGCATGATCGCTAACGATTCCGGTGTCGTAATCAGAATATGCGGTGGAGTCTTCAACATCTTGGCTTTTTCATACGCCGTAGTATCTCCCGTTCGCACGGCAACACGGATACCTAAATCACTACCGGCAATGTGCTGAATTTCTTCTAACGGCTTTAATAGATTGTGTTGAATATCATAATTTAACGCCTTCAATGGAGAAATATAAACACAGTACACTTTATCTTGAAGTGCCTGTTTTTGTGAGGTATCAACCAGTTCATTGAGAATCGAAAGGAAAGCAGTGAGCGTCTTTCCGCTTCCCGTCGGCGCAGAAATTAAGACATTCTTGCGCATGTGAATCTCCATTACACCATATAATTGCGGTAGAGAAAACTCTTTGAATTTCGAAAAGAACCACTTCGTCACAAACGGATGGAGCACTGCCTTTAAGTGGAGCGGGTTATGCGGTTCGTTAATAGTTTGAATCACGGGGTTATACCTAGTGTGGTTTATATATTGGAGAAAGGGAATGAGGAGGTTTTATAATGGTTTTGGTACGAAAATCGAGAAAAAGATCATAACACACTCTTCAAAAAGAACAGAAAATGATAAACTATATTAACGAAAACAGAAATCATCTTTTTTATGAAAGCAGGCGTCGATTTAGGAACAACGTTAGTTAAAGTTGTATGGATGAACAACGATCAATATCAGTTTGCCTCAACCGCAGATTCTTCTTTAGAGAAAATTGCCAAGAGAATGAAAAAAGATAGGGTAACTGATTTAGCGTTAGCAGGAATTAATGGCACTGCTGATAGACTACAATCGCTAAGCAACTTTACTATTCTCCCACAAGACGAACAAACAGTTAAAACAGAAATTACCACTCAGAGCAGTGGAGTAAAAGAACTGCTCAAAATGACGGGAAGCAACCTTGAGAACTATCTCCTTGTATCGATAGGATCAGGAACATCATATACAACCGTAAACCCCAATCAAACAATCCACGAAGAACCAGGAAATCCCCTCGGTGGAAAAACAATAGAAGGATTAGGGCTCGTCTTTGGAGCAAAAAATTATCCAGAAATTGTTGAATGGGCAGCCAGAGGGACACCGGCAGACTTATTCTACAAAGATATATTTCTTTGTTTAAAAGGAACACTCAAAGGGGAGTTTGTCATCGCCCACTTTGGTAAAGCCGATGCCTCGACAAAAAAAGAAGATCTCTGCGCCAGCACAATAAATACCGTTGCCGTAAGTGTTGTCTGCGACCTCCTCAGGATAACAAATAAAACGCCAGGAAATGTTCTCTACATCGGGTCAACAGTTTCTCGAACCCCACCATTAACAGCAATGCTTAGACTCTATTCTCAAGCCCTAGGATATCAACCTCACTTTCCACAGAACGGTGAATATGCGTTAGCCCTCGGCGCATACCTCAGGGAGTAAAAAAGTATGAAAGAAATCGAAGTTAAGATATTAGAGATTAATGTTGAAGAAACGATTAGAAAGATATTGGGATTCGGCGGAGTGAAAACGTATGAGGGAGAAGTAATCACCACCTATTACGATTCTCGAAATAAACTCGATCACAAAGGAAAAGTTCTCCGTCTCCGGAGAAAAGATGGCAGAACAGAAATAACGTATAAGGAGAAACTTTCTGACAGTCAATTCAAATCAATGGATGAATTTGAAACAACCGTTGCTGACTTCAAAACAATGGATACAATTCTCAATGGAATCGGTTTTAAACCCTGCCGCGAATTAACAAAGAGAAGAACTTCGTATAGTATTGGTGATGTTCACTTTGATATTGATACCTACAATGAATTTCCGACATTCTTGGAAATCGAAGCAAAGACAGGAGACTTAGTAAAAGAATGGGTGCTTAAGTTGGGATACACGATGGAAGATGCCAAACCGTGGACAACAAGTGATGTGTTTAAGCATTATGGAAAAGAGATGTGAATCAAAACAATTTTATACTCCAACACATTTACTTCTACTGTCATGAAACTCATCGTCCTTGGTCCGCCGGGCAGCGGTAAAGGAACTATCTCCGAACGCTTAGAGAAAGACTTCGGACTTCTTCATGTTTCTGCAGGTGAATTACTACGAAAAGAAGCAAAAAAGAAGACCAAACAAGGAAAACAAACCAAGAAAACTATTGAAGTAGGTAAACTCGTTCCTCATTCATTAATTGTTGGGATGATTAAAAAAACGGTAAAAAACAAAAAAAAATACCTTCTCGACGGCTTTCCTCGAGCACTGGAACAAGCACAAGCCATTGAAGATCTAAAGATAGAAACTGTCCTCTACCTAAAGATTCCACAAGACCTTGTCATTGAACGCTTTGCCGGACGACGTGTTTGTCAAGAAGGACATCATAGTTTTCACATCAAATATCTACCACCCAGAAAAACAGGTATTTGTGATGTCGATGGATCACCATTACTCCAACGTGCCGATGATAATCCGATCATCATCAAAGAACGTTTTAAAATCTTCCACAAAGAAACCGAACCCGTCGTCGAATATTATCGCCAGAAACGAATTCTTAAGACGGTTGATGGCTCTGGTACGCCAGATGAGGTATACGAAAGAGTGAAGAAAGTGTTAGGATTGGCATAGTAAAAGATCCTGTTCCTAGGATTATTTTTGAAGTTCTTCTTTTAGTCGTTTAATGATGTTCTTGAATTCCAACTTGTTTCCAAAATGAAAAACCCAACCGCCGCAAGCGGCGGGGTACAAGAAAAGAAGCTACGACTTCTTTTCTGTACAGAAAGCTCGGGCTTTCTTGTATCAAAGATAAGGTATGGGTTTTTCGTTCAGAAAACAGATCACCAATCTTCACCCAGTCGCCCTAAGGGGCGGGGTATGTTTTCTGAAATAAATAAGAAATAAACAGTAAGAGAAAGAACGGAAGAGTAGAGAGTACCATAATTCCATCACCGCTCAAAAACAGGGACGCAGCTGCTCCAAGAAAGTCAATCGTGAAACCAGCATACGCCCATTCTTTAACAGTTGGAAATTTCCATTGGATGATTGCAATGATCCCCGCTAACTTTGCAACTCCAAGGATCAGATTGACATACGTCGGATAACCAAGATGAACAAGACTCTCATTTGCCTGCTTTGTCTGCATTAGTTCTACAACGGCAGAGAAAAGCATCAGTAATGAAAAGAGAATCGTTACCGTCCAATACGTAATTTTGAGAGTTTTAGGTTTCATGGTTTGTTGATCTCGCGGAGATTATAATCCCTCACACATTTAACTGAACAATAAGTCCACTTCTATTTAAATGTTGATCAAAAGAAGCAATTAGATCGAGTTCTTTCTGGATATCAGTTTGAGAGTGCAGAGAAATTAAACGATTAAGTCAAAGACCTTAAAAACATCCTTTCTCTCACAAACCTTTAAATACAATTCTTCCTTAACTACAAAATCATGCAATTCAAAACATTTACCCTTGATCCATTTCAAGAAGAAGCAATCCAAGCTATTGAAGACAATCTCTCTGTTGTCGTTTCTGCTCCTACCGGAAGCGGAAAAACATTAATCGCCGATTTTATCATTGAAAAACATCGCAACGACAATAAGAGGATCATCTACACCGCGCCGATTAAAGCCCTTTCAAACCAGAAATACAAAGACTTCTGTCAAGAATATGGTGAAGATAAAGTCGGTTTGATGACCGGCGACATTGTTATTAATCCACACGCCAAAATTCTCATCATGACCACCGAGATCTATCGCAACATGGTCATCAGTAAAGACGAAGAAACGAAGGATATTGCCTATGTTATCTTTGATGAAATTCATTATATTAACGACATCGAACGCGGCTATGTTTGGGAAGAATCAATCATTTATAGTCTTGAAACAGTGCGCTTTCTCTGCCTCTCAGCAACCATCCCTAATGCCCGGGAATTCGCCGATTGGATTCAAGCAATTAAAAAACACACAGTTAAAGTAGTTGTCTCGAGCGATAGAAAAGTTCCGTTAGAACATCAATTTTATGATTACGAATTAGGTCTAACTAATCTTAAAGCTGTCAAAGAAGCAGTAGAAATGCCCGAGTACCGCAGCGTCTTTAAACAGAAAAGCAAACAAAAGTTTCGCCTCCCAGAGCCCAGCCACGTTGACTTGATCAAAGAACTCAATCCCGAGAAATTACCGTGTCTCTTTTTCAGTTTCTCGCGAAAAGACTGTCAAGAAAAAGCCCAAGAATTAGCCCGTAAAAATATTTTCCCGCGCAATTCAAAATTATTAGAATATGCTAATAAAAAATTAGCTGATGCCCCCTCCGAAATAAATCGTCTGCGTTCCACAATTATACTCAAAGAGACACTCACTCAAGGTATTGCTTTTCATCATGCCGGCGTCTTACCCATCCTCAAAGAAATTGTTGAGGATTTATTTGGACAAGGATTGATTAACGTCCTTTACGCCACAGAAACATTTGCCGTGGGAATTAATATGCCCGCTAAAACAGTCTGTTTCAACAGTCTGCGAAAATATGATGGATTTAATTTCCGCTACCTCAATACAAAAGAATACTTCCAAATTGCCGGTCGTGCTGGGCGACGAGGTATTGATAAAGTAGGTTATGCGATTAGTATGATTTTCCGACCAACGTTCAATTATGAAGAGATTAAACGCATCACCTCCAAAGATATTGAACCAATAAAATCACAATTTAGGCTCTCTATCAACACCGTACTAAACATTATTGATCAAAAAACACCGCAAGAGATTGAGTACATCCTCCGTCTCAGTTTCTTCTCCTATCAAAAATTTGGTAAAGATTATGATAAAGTGCCAACGAAGATTCTTCTCGCGCGCTATGACAGCATCGTCCGCAAACTAAAGAAATATCATTATATTGAGAACGGAGAACTCACTACCAAAGGTCAATTCTCTTCCAAAATTTTTGCCGATGAAATCGCCATGGGTGAATTATTCGCCACTGAGCTCTCAGATGAATTAAATGACTATCAAATACTCCTCGCTTTGGGTGCACTAGCCTATGAACCAAAAGAAGCAAATCAATTTAAACAAGCTTTCCGCAATGATGCACTCAAGAAATTGAAAAGCGTTCTCGCGACAAATGAAGTTCTCGCAAAAGAACGAAAGTTCTTGGAATTAGATACACTAACAACGTTGCTTAATCCAATCTATAACGGCAAAACGTTCTTTGACGTCCTGCAATTAACCAATTTGCTAGAAGGAGACTTAATTCGCATCTATGCTCAGATACTTGATCGCCTCGGACAAATCAGAAAAGCTAGCAGCAATTCTAAACTCTTAAATAAAGTAGCTAATTGTCAAGGGATTATTGAGAGATCTTTGGAGGGAATTTATTTAATTGGGTAAAAAAAAGAAAAAGATAAAAATCATATTTTATTATTTTCCACAATCTTTATTGATCACCAAAAACGATCTTCGAAAATCTTGCTAAAAGTTAATTCAAAGGCATCGCCACGAGCATAATCTAATTGTGCATAGGGACTCTCTTTCAAAATCTCTCGCGGCAATGCTGTCGTTAGCTGTCGTCCATACAAGCCATGGATTATTTCTCTCTCGACAATAATCTCGGCAGGAGAAATGTTTTTAACTTTCCCTAGAGCACGGCAAATACCATCTTCAACATTAGGGTTCTGCGTTCTTGTCTTAATCGGCAGATCACTTCCATTCAAGAAACTGTGTCGAATGCGCAGTTCTGTCAAATGAGTGTAGACACCTTTGCCTTGATACTCCGGAGAAACGACTGCACCTGCTAAATAGAAATAATCAGCACCAAGGTTACCTGAACGATGATTACCTGCGGCAAATGCAAATGCCTTCTGCTGGCTGTCATAGACTACAAATAATACATCATTCGGTAGAAGATGCTGCAACACTTCATCCCGACTCATACTCGAGCCAAAAGATTCTATTGCAACTTGAACAAGATTATCGATGGTCTTTTCCGGCAAAACAATCTTTTGTGTATCAGAAAGCGAAACGTAGCCCTCAAATTTAATAACATTGCCAAAAATCTTAGTTATATCGCCACCGATATTGACAGTATTCGCGATGAATTAATTGCTCATCGCCAAACATTAGTTTATTTTTTAATTCTATTCCACGTTGTTGTTCTTTTATTTCTTTCATTTTTTATTTCCTCCAGTTATATTTTTTAAATTGGTGGGGAAAGGGAGAATTGAACTCCCATCTTTCGCTCTGGAGGCGAATATGTTACCGTTACACTATATCCCCATGAAGAAACTGTTTTAGGAAAATATTTTAACAACACCAATGCCAGAATTGAGAAGAAAAAACAAAAGATAAACTACAGGTATTACAGGATTCAACACCAAGAACAATATTAAATACAGATAAATCTACAAAAAAGAAACTATTGCCACCGACAATCACTTTGTAGATTTATTGACATAGGAAGTAAAAATAGGGTGAACTATATAAAATTATCTACTTTAAAAAAGGATCTACTCTTTCGCAAGCTTGAGGCACTCCTCTAACGCCGCGAGATCACTAAGCCCTCGCAACACGTTCACGTATGGACCAGCACCTTCTACTATTGCACGATATCCTCTTACAAATTCGGCAAATTTATCGGGATGATCATATGCTTCTTGAAGCAACTGTGTGTATTTCTGAATTTGACCGAGCAATCCGCTAACGAGATACCCTAATTGATCTTTATTCATTCTTCCTGCTCTTTCCACAAGATCGTTAATACCACCCGCAAGACGACGTTTACGACAGGCTTCTTCACTCCCAATCATTCCTTCCAACAACAGGTTAAATTCCTCTACTGGTTGAAGATTAATAACATAAGGATTTCTAGCACTATATTTCTTTCCGTGATAATCACCAGTAATTCTGATTTCTGTGCCAACTTTGATAATTTCCATAGAATGGTATTGAGAATCACCGCTATTTAACAATTTCTATTTTTTATTATACATCATCCCCTGCACTACATTCTTCATCCCGTACCACATCATCCACGAATTCGCTTTACAGCGGCGAATAATGTAGGGCAAGCCATCGCCAGCATTCAATTCCACCGGCATATATAACCTACAAGTCTTACCTTCATCAAGCAACCGCGGAATAATTTTCCTCTCGGCAACCGGTACACCCTTCAGAAATTGAAACTCATAACGATGAGCAGGAATGCCTCTTTGCTGAATAATTTTTTGTGCTTCTTTAATGACGTGACAATCATGTGTCGCAATCTCAACATAAACGCCAACGTCGAATAATTCCTCTAAACGTGAAAGAAGTCTTCGCTTCGCTTCCCTCTTTGAGGTCACCGCAATACCTTCCGGTTCTTGATAAATTCCAATACACAAACGGACACGAATTTCTTCTTTAGGAAAATGATATTTTTGCTTTCTTAGGAACCTCTCAATATCATCTTGCGTTCGATGTAAACGTGTCTGCAAGACAATTCCTGTATTAGAATAACCATTGAACCACAGATCACGCGCCGCGCACAACGTCGCTTCCGTAAAGCGATGATCTTCCATATCAATTGTTACAGGTATTTTTCGATGATACGCAGACCTTATTCCTTCATCCAGTCGATCAAAAAGCGGCGTCTCAGGAGAGAAAAAAATTTCTTCTGATCTTGTATCCACAACACAAACAGCAGAAGGCTTCATTGAAATTGATGTAGCATTTCCCACTGAGAGGAGTTCTTCTTGTTTATGTAACTCGACAAACAGATCAATCGCTCGACAATACCCACTGAGAAAACTATCAGCATCTTCTTTCGTCTTCGCCTCTTCACCGAGAATATCGAATGAGGAGCAAACACCTTTCAAGAGATAGTCTTTGCATGTTTCAATTCCAGCTTCAAGACTATGTCCGGCAAGATAGGGTTCACCGAGATGAGATATTAAGTTCATTCCGAACTCTTTCTTTTCTAAACAGTTCAGAATCATTTTATTAAGAGAGACAATTGCACCCATTTCTTTGGCAAGAAGATCTACTGATTATAAAGATTTAGAAAAAACAAACTATAGTGTATCTATTCTGTTCCTTTCTTCCTTAATTCCTGTTCTGCATTGGCAACGAGAATATCGTGACTCTTCTTTAGTTTGCCAACAAAAACCGGATTATAACGCTCATTAAGTTGCAAACCATCGTCAAGATATGTTTTTCCCATCGCGGCATTAGCGAGAACAGCATTCCAATTCTCTTCAGAACCAGCTCTTTGCGCCACAAGAAGATAATTATAGGCAATATCAACATTGAGCTGGGCGCTGTCGCCATGATAATTCAAACCATTCTTGAGCAATTCTACGGCAGTTTTAAATTCATATCTCTTTCCAGAACCCCAGAAATTGGCAAAGACATGATAGACGCAGATATCCGTGTCTGGTTTTTCTTCGAGCTGCATCCCGCAGAGATCTGTAAACGGACGTAGGACAGTATCCATAAAATGATTAATATAGTTGCTCAGCGCAGGATAATTTTCACTGCCATTCTCGGTTATTGTTCGAACAAGACCATTTTGAAACGCTTCACTGGGGACTTCTTTATGAAGAATCTCTTCCAGACGGCGCAGGGGAAACATATTCAGATTCTTTCGTAAGTACGCTGCTGCTGTATCGACATCGGGAAGATATTCGCCTAAAACCATAATTGGTCTCAAGTAAAGAATGAGTTAATAAATTTGTTGACAGAGGAATAACAGGAACAAGGTTGTCTTCAAAAAGTAATAACTAATCTAAAATTTTATAAAGAAAGTGTCTTTTTGAAGACCAACATGAACAGACCAACTCTTTCCGTAATAATCCCAGCACATAATGAAGAGAGATACATAGAGCCAACTCTTAAATCCGTAGTGAACCAAAACTATGTCCCATTAGAACTAATTGTTGTACCAAATGGCTGCACTGATAACACCGCAGATATTGCTGCACGCTTTACACCGCATGTTTTTGATACAACAGAAAAAGGCATTAGCCGTTCCAAGAATATTGGTTATGAAAAAGCAAACGGTGAGTTAGTTGTCTTTCTTGATGCCGATACACAAATGCAAGATGGTGTTCTTGACCTCATTGTAGAAACGTTAACCGAAAAATATGTAGGTGGGAAGACAAAAATTATTCCAGATGACGTATCGTTTGGTGCAAAAGCATATTTCAGTTGGGTAAACTTCTGCGGACGATTAAGTCAAGTTCTAACGTACGTGAATCCAAAATGGAATAATGGTGCAGGAGCTTGTTTATTTAGTTCACACGACCAACTGGATGCTCTTCAAAAACGAGATAGTTACGTCTTTAGACCAGATCTAAAAACGATGGAAGACGTCGATCTTATCTCCAGACTACGAAAGGAAGGTCCATTTAAGTTTCTCACAGAGAAAGGCGTGGTTACATCTACAAGAAGATTTAAAGACGAGGGATATCTCAAAAGATTCTTCATGGATTTCGTAGAATACACTCGTCCTGAAAAGATAGAACATCGAAGAGATATTCGATAATTGTTAGAAAATAATAACCCTAAAAATAATCCTAAAACATTCCTACTCAATAACCTTCTTTTTAATCTTCTCCTTCAACTCGGCAATAAACGTATCAACCGCCACGCCAAACGTCACATTCCCTTCTCGAGAACGCACGGCTAACGTTCCTTGTTCAACTTCTTTATCTCCAACCGTCACGATAAAATTAACTTTCTCTAATTGAGCGTTGCGCACTTTTCTGCCAATTGTCTCAGCTGCATCATCTAACTCCACTCTAATCTCCTCAGCCATCAACTTGGCATACACTTCTTGCGCAAAAGGAATATTACGATCTGTAACCGTCACAATTTTAACTTGCACCGGACTTAACCATAATGGAAACTTCCCCGCAAAATGTTCGATTAGAACACTCATAAATCTCTCCAAGGAACCAGAGATCGCGCGATGAATAACAACAGGTCGCTCCTTCTTGCCTTCTTCATTAATATACGATAAATTAAAGCGTTCTGGTAAATTAAAGTCGCACTGGATCGTCGATAATTGCCACTCTCGACCAAGCGCATCTTTGAACATGAAATCTAATTTTGGTCCATAAAACGCCGCTTCTCCTTCACCACGTTTGTAAGGGAGTTTTAATTCTTTAGCCGCCGATTCTAACGCAGCTTCGGCTTGATTCCAGACTTCATCTGAACCAAGAAATTTCGAACGATCTTCACCACGCACAGAGAAGCGCACCCAATAATCAGAATCCATCTTTAATGTACGATAGAATTGATGAATCGCGCCGACGATCGTACGTACTTCTGCGCCAATCTGGGCCACGCGACAAAATAAATGTCCATCATCTTGTGTAATCGCTCGCACACGGCTTAATCCTAATAATTGTCCCGATTTCTCATCACGATAAATTGTCGCCGGTTCAAAAAAGCGAACAGGCAAATCGCGGTAACTCCATGAAAAATTATTGTAAATCTGCATGTGATGGGGACAGTTCATCGGCTTCATCAGAAATTTTTCTTCTTTTCCCAGAACATGAAATAATTCATCACCGAACTTATCCCAATGGCCGCTCGTCTTGTACAATTGTTCTTTTGCCAGATGCGGTGTCCAGACTTGTTTGTAGCCCTTATCTTTATGCAAGTCCCATAAGAATTTGAGAATTTCGTTGCGAATAATTGTTCCTTTAGGAGCGAGCAGGGGCATTCCTGCGCCAACTAATTCCGAGACGACGAATAAGCCTTGCTCTTTACCGATTTTGAGATGAGAACGATTTTCAGCATCTTCTCGCTGCTGTTGATAAAGATCTAATTTCTCTTTGGAATCAAACGCCACACTATAGACTCTTGTCAGCTGTTGGTTCTTTTCATTATTCTTCCAGTAAGCGCTGCCTAAGTTCACTATTTTCAGCGCTTTAATATTATCAGAAGAAGAAACAAATGCATCTTTAAAGAGAGGAACAATCTGAATACTATCAAACGTGTACGCCATACCATTTTTTCCAAGATCAGCAAGAATATTTTTTTGTAGTTCTTCTGTAATTGTAGCTGCGGAAGTTGGTTTAAACTGAATTTTCTGCCCACTAACCTTCTCCACTTGTTTCTCAATCTTAGAAAGATCATCTTGTTTTAATTTAACGTTTAAAATATCAACATACACTTGATCGTGATAAAAATTAGATGAAGCAATCTTCGCTTGAGGGAATAAATCTTTTACCGATTTAGCAACAAGAATTGCCCCCGAAAGATTTACTTTTTCTTCTGGAGTTAGTTTTCTAGTATCAAGAGTGAACGGTTCGTCTTTATATTCTCGTTTGAGCTGAGCAGTATTAGATGCCTGTTGTGCAACAGAACTTCCACTCTCATCAGCCGTAAACTCTCGACTTAATTCCGATAACGGATGACCTTTGCAAGCAATCGTAAACGCTTTATACCAGCCAAAAGGCGCTCGCGTAACGCTAAACTTCTCTTTCAACTGCTGTTCCGCCTCTTTCATCACTTGCTCAGCGATCTTAGGATTACTTAACTGAGAACTAAGATGAGCATAGGGATAGAGAACAAGTGTTTTGGCGTTAACCTGTTGGGCAATATTCTTAATTTCTTGCACGTAGCGTTGAACGATACCTGCAGTATTACTTTCATCCCGCTTCTCGACCGCCGTGAAAATAACGAGACAATCATTAACGCGCTGTTTTCCTTCTATAATACCTTCTTCAGCGGCGGCAAACGCTTTCTTTTTCGCTTCAAATTCGATGAAGTCGGCATGGATGGTAAGGATTTTCATTGTTATGTATAGTCTTACGTCGTGTTATTTAAACATTTCGAGTCTTAGATGAGAAAAATAATGAGGTTTGATGTCAGGAAAAAAATCGCCAGAATATCTTTGACATTTTTCTACAATCATCGATGCAAGGTTTTTAGCAAAGTCACGATGTTGATACTGCGGACGGAGCAGAGGACCCCAAGACTCAATAATTGTTATTCTGGGGGATGGTTTTTCAACTGACAATAAAGCAAAACCAGCCAAAAAAGAATTGTCAAACGCAAGATAAGCGAAATAACCTTGATTTAACCAAGATCCAAGACAGTTCTGCTGCGATCGATCCAAAGGGAGATATCGCATCTCGGAATCATCCTCCAAAGCATTCCGATACAATGAAAATATCCGTTCAGACATTTCTTGCACAAAGTCCGGCGCGTAACGAGCAGCTTCTTTCCCTAATTCAAAATATTTTTCCATACAGTGAAAAATTCAGGTCAACCATAACTATTTTTAGCAAACATATGGTGGGAGGAAACTATCTCTTTACAGAGTTAGCAAAAAATGGTAATAGTTTACTCTGTGCTCTTCTTAAATGCTCACGATAGGTCATTCGCGAAACGTTCATCAACGCCGCTAGTTCTTCAAGATGAATCTTTTGTGGATAGTCATAATAACCATTTTCCATCGCAAGATTAAATGCTTTTTTTTGTTGTAATGTCAGCTGTGGCATTAAACGCGGATAAAAGATATCGTATGTCTTTTCTTCCTGAAGTTTTAAAATTTCAATTGAGCCAATTTCTCTTGTCTGGTCATAAAACGAAACAAGCTTTTCACGATTCCAAGAAGCAAGATGCCAATACTCGTAGCCTTTCTCATGCAAAATCGGTTCAACGAGAAACAATTCATGTGAGAAATTACTTGAGACATGCTTATGCGATCGAGCAACTCTTGTTAGAGTAATAATCTGATTATTCACTTGATCTAACTGTAAAACTTGGGGATCTTTTCTCATTTTCACTAAAAATCGATCGATCTCTTTCTCTTCACCAACAGGAGTGATAAATGTTGTATAGTATAAACTATCTCTGTCCTCATGAACTCCTAAAACGTAAGCTAGAACACTAAGTTTCTTGCCTTTTATTTTAGAGAGGATGAAGCAATCATGCTTTATTTTAAATTTGCCAAGCCACATAGTTATCCCAAACTGAGAGCATATAACTTATTTTCACAAACATAGGTTGGTTATGGCTTTTAGTTTAAAAATTATCTGGTTTTGAGGAAGATGAAATTCTCAGTGAGAAGGTTTAAAAAGTACAATTCCATAAAGCAAAATATGGGACGTGAAATACATGTAGAACAAGACGGTTGGACATATGATTATCTTCGTGACGATCCCCCTGTAGAAGATGATGATTCCCTCACAACGAAGCTCCGCGGTTGTACAGAAATGATGATAACGAAAGAAAACGACCTATTTCGAGCTATTATTCAAGTAGAAGAACTAAGTCACCACTCAAAATACATCGTCCTCGGCTTGGTCACACCAAATCTCAGTGATGACCATGAATACAAATTAACGGATAATGATTTTCTATCAGTACGAAAGAAAACTTTCTTAGGTGAAGGGCTCCCAACAATGGGTCTAGCACAAGCGTACGCTCAAGAGCTTCGTAATGAGTACAACCAACGATTTTTTAATAATTCCCAACAAAAACCTTCTTAAAGTAGATAAGTATTCTAAGCACTATGCCTTCAGCAAGACAAATTCATCCCAAAAAAGAAACAATCGTCGTGTGCAGCGCCCATTCCGACGACTTCGTCTTTGGAGCAGGAGGAACAATTGCTAAATACGCTGAGGAAGGTAAGAAAGTCATTGCCGTCATCTTCTCTTATGGTGAAAAATCTCACCCCTGGTTAAAAGAAAGCATTGTGCAAAAGATGCGCTCAAAAGAAACACTAGAAGCCGGAAAAGTGCTCAATTGCCAAACAATTTTCTTCGATTTAAAAGAATTTCATTTCATCGAAGATTATCAAAACCTGAACATCGAAAAAGAGCTTCTTAAAATTCTCAGTAAAGCAAAACCAACAAAAATTTTTACCCACAGCAGTGAAGATCCGCATCCAGACCACAAAGCCGTCTGCGCCATAACTCTAGACATTCGAGAGAAATTAGTGGAAAAACCGGAACTCTATATTTATTCCGTCTGGAATCCCGTTTCATTCAAAACACAATATCCCTCTTTCTATGTAGACATTAGTAAGACCTTTGGCAAAAAATTAAGCGCTTTGAAAACTTTCCGCAGCCAAAAGTTTCATGCGGTATATCCACTATTTATCCCCGTCCTGTTTAGAGCGATTAAAGATGGATTTAAACTGAGAAAACTATTTGGAGAACACTTTTTTAGAGTAAAATGACCCCACACAATAGCGAAAAAAAACTATTACTTGTTGCCGACACATACTACCCAAAAGTAGACGGCACACTCAAGTTTATAGAGGAGTTTCTTCGCCGTGCGGGCAGTGATTTCAAAATATCCCTCCTTGTTCCCTATTTAGGAAAAAGAGAAAAAACTAAAAGAATTCCAGATCCAACCGAGAAAATTGCCTACATCCAGCCTTCCCATCTTCTCCAAATATCGGGTTATCAAAACATGAAATTAAATCGTAACAATATTCAACGGATTAAAACAGCAATTCAAAACACTGATCTTGTTTTCATCCAAGGACCAGCCCTGCTCAGTTATCTGAGCATCTACTATGCTCGAAAGTATAACAAAAATACAGTCTTCTACGTCCACATTATTCCTTGGGAACTGTTTGCCCGATTTATCCCAAAAGTGATCAGACGACCATTTCTTGCGTTATTTAAAAGAATAGCCATCTCTTGGTATAACAAGTGTGATGAGATTCTTGTCCCTTACCATGAACTTCAAGAACAGCTCAAACGTGTTGGTGTGCAAACAAAAATTTCAGTTGCGGCATTGGGCGTCGATATTCAAACGTTTAGCCCCGCCAAAGATAAACGCCTCCACAAACAGAAACTTGGTATCTCTCCAGATAAAATAGTTATTGGCTACGTTGGTCGCATCTCCAAAGAAAAAAATGTTCATACTCTTCTCGAGGCATTTAAGAGTCTTGAACAACAAGATAAAATTCACTTACTGATCGTTGGCGATGGTCCAGAACGACAAAAAAAAGACTTTCCTTTACTTCCGAATTGTACGATAACGGGATTTGTCAATAACGTCCAGGATTATCTTAAAGCGATGGATATCTTTGTCATGCCCAGTTCAACAGAAACAACATCTTTAGCGACACTAGAAGCAATGGCTTGCGGTTTGCCCGTGATTGCCACGAAGGTCGGTTTTATGAAGAGTTACATCGTTAAAAATCATAATGGCATTTTCGTTCCACGAAGTAATCCCGGCGTTCTTTCGCTAAAATTAAAGGCGCTATTAGAAGATCCCACTTTACGTGAACAATTAGGCCAGAATGCCCGCAAAACCGTGGCCTATTCATTCTCTTGGGAAAGATCAATTAATCGCATCAAACGGCTCTTATCCGATCATTTCTATCAACAACTAGCGCCCCCTGAGAAAGAAGAGAAACAAACAACGGAAGAGACAACTAAAGTCTCCGATATTATCTAAGAAGGGGGAGAGTAAAAAGGGGGATATATCTCCCATGAGCGAAACCTTTAAAAATAAAGAACTTTGGGCTTCTTAACAAGAGGTTTGATTACTATGAAAGACGACGATTTAGAATTTGAAGAAGAAACCAAAGAAGAACACTCCGGCGAAGAAGAGGTAGACTCCTCTGAAAATGGCTTCATGCAAGGCTATCTTGATGAAGATAAAGCCCCTGAATGTGTCGAATGCGGTGCAGCAGTACGAGAAGAAAAAAAAGCAGTGAGAGATATAGAAGGCGAAACATTTGTCTTTTGTTCCGAAAATTGCGCAAAAGAGTTTGAAGATAGTCTAGCATAGTCTATTTGTTCTCTTTTAGACTTCTATTTTTCCGGGGATAGTTAGTCCGGGAAGCGGGCGTTATCCCAGTTCTTCTTTTAGCCGTTTAATGATATTCTTGAATTCTAATTCATTTCTTTCAAGGTAATCTTTCTTAATAGTTATTCCTCGGTAATTGATTTCATTTCTGACTTTGCGTAATTCGTCAATTTTCTGAATTTCAAAATCAAAATCTTTAATCTTCTCTTTGAGGTAGGCAATGAGGCAAAGATGGTTTGTACAGTTGTAGCCATTCTTGTAAAGATGAGCAAAAAGAAGTTCTTTGATAATGTCGTAATATGCTTCTACTTTCAATACGATAAATTCATCCGCAACTTTCTTATCCCAGAACTTCAGCCGAAGATTAGCCATCATCAGCATTTGGTTTGAACGTTCTTCATCAGGTGTATTTTGAGTAATAATTCCCTCATCAACACATTCTTTCCAGCTCATTTCATTTGCCATAATTAGCCTCCGTTAATTTTTATGAAACCATATAAAACAATACCATTAATAATGTTGTTCCGCAATTCTTTAGAAAGATTGTTGATATTTTGTTCAAATAAGAGATTAATCTTGCGGTTTATTTTTTTTTCATATTTGGTGAGATCTAATTTTGTTTCATTTGCTTCTACAAAAATATCAATATCACTCTTTTCTGTAAAGGTTGCTTTTGCTCCACTCCCAAAAAGAATGACCGTAGATGGTAAAGTCTCTTTTTGGAGGTATTCAATAAGTCCCAATTCATTGATTTTGAAAATAAGCCAGTTTCTTTTATAGAATTTGTATTTTTTGCTTTCGGTATTAGCAAAATATGTGGGGTAAAGAGTAGCTTCTTTCTTTTTGATAAAGCCCAATTTTTCTAAATCAGCAATATATTTTAGTACAGTAGCATGGCTAAGCTTTAACTGACGAGCAATACCTCTGACCGAAAAATCTTTAGTAGGAAATTCTATAAAGAGTTCTAGTATTTTATAGGTGTTGTTTTTGAATAATTCATCCATTTTGACCACGTGGTTAATTATTTGACCAGATGGTTAGAAAAATGACCAACAGGTATAAATAACTTTTGGTTTATCACGTTTTCACTCTAGAGAGACGAAAGCTTTAAATAGCATGGGCTATTCTCAGCTTCATGGCATTTAACTTCGAGAAAGTAAGGGAAAACATAGCAAGAGCTGCCTCAGAGCCAGAAGGATTTCTAAAACATCCTAACAGAAAAGAATTTGAACAGATAGCAAAGGATGCTTTAGAAAGATGTTCATATAAATCCGGCTGGCAACAGTGTTACCAAGATAGGCTTCTCAGATATAGAAGTTTAGATCGTTTAACTAATATTCTTACTTTGGCAGATGGAGATGTTGAAGGATGGAGGGTAATTGATCTTGGGTGTGGATCACCCGATGAAGGTTGGCTTCCCTATAAAGCCGAGGCATTAAATGACTTAGGAGCAAAAGTGGTGGGAGTGGACTATAGACTAAATCCGTCTGCTTCATATGAACATAGGGTAGTAGACTTTGGAGATTTTTGCGATCATCATCATTATGGAGATTGTTTTAATCCTAAATCTAATCCAAAAATATACCAAAGTCACAATGAGGATAAAAAGAAATTAGCTAAAGAAAGACTAGAAGGTGGTTTTGATTTAGTTATTGCAACTTCCCTACTAAATGACGGGTTAACTAATGATGATTTTGGCTTTGATACTATATATCATCTATTAGGAATCTGTGCAAAACCTCAACAAGTACAATACTTTGATTCTTTTCGTAGGGCGCCTTACAAGTTTTATATTTCAGGTCTAAGAAGGGGTGGTATTGAAATCCTATATGATGGAGGAGATTCCATCGGAATTAAAGAATAAATCAGGTCTTTCATTTTGAATAATATATCAAAAGTCATAGAATGCCCGCTCCCCAATAGTTCTCTGAAAAAATTTGTTTAGTCCACATTTCAGAAATCTTTAAATGTAGTTCTTTTCTTTTATTCTCTATGGATCTAAAATCACGGGAATATCGTGCCTATCAAGTTCTTCAACATTGGAAAGCAACAAAAGAAATCCTTCCAGCGAGTGCTTTTCTTACTGAAAACGATCAATTCTATCCCCTCTTCTTATTTCTCTATCAACAAACGAAAGAACTCTATCAATCACTGCCAAAAAGAAAGAATGGGGAGGACTCGTTCATCCACCCCATCAATGTTGTTTTAGCACTTAAAGAAGCCGGAATAGATGATCCCGTAACTCTTTGTGCCGGTTTAGTCCACGATTACGTGGAAGAACTTGTCGATAAATACAAAGAAGAGCAGCATCTCTCAGAGGAAGGAACGGATATTCTTAAACTCGAAGAACACGAACAAACAATTACGCGACAATTTGCCGAAAGATTAAAGCTCTGCTGTCAAGAAAATAATATTCCCACCAACTCTGCTGAAGAAATCATCGCCGTAACACGACTCTTAACCCGCCAAAAACGCGATTTCTATTATCAATCTATTTGCAATATCTTTATCCATCCCAACGAACAGATTAAAGAAAAAGCGATTCAAGTTAAATTAGCCGATCGAATGCACAATATCCTCTCTATCGAGAACTTCTCTGAACAAGAACGTATCTATGCCTGTTTCAAGAATCTCTTTATCTTAAATAATACAAAGAAATATCTTGCAGAAATACGCGGGAAGGCGTTATTTGGTGAAGACTTAACACCCACGGAAAGACTCTTCAAACGCTCAGCCAAAGCCACCTACGATGCCTTTCTCCTCCTTTGTGAAATGAAAACAAAGAGTATCGGTGATGTCCGCTCGATGCTCCATCTTGCCTTTCGCAAGTTCGCTTGGGAAAATAATGGCGTTTTAGCGGTAACTGATCTCGCCAAAGATGAAGTACATTTGATGCGTCTCTATCACCAAGTTGTACGAAAATATGATGCCCGACTACGCCATCGCCAGCAGGAATTTAAACAAATCCGCGAAGATGAATTCGCTTATTGTCGACGTTTCTTTGCCGATTTCTCATTTTCAGACGAGCAAATTCAGGACATTCTTGACTACAAAGATGCTTATTCTCTTAAAGAAGTGATCGCCATGTTGCTCTATGTACGGGAGTTTGTTGTCGGACGGTTTGATTATTCTAATTTGTTTTGTGGGATGTGAAAAGAGTAGTAACCCGTGAGTGACAAAACAACCACAATATTTATAAATCAGCCATCATTTTAAGACCATTATGCCAACCTACGCCCTCATGTATCACGGCTTCGGACAAGAACATCCCATTCCACGATTAAACGTAGATCCAGCAGTATTCAAAGAGCAGCTGCAAACTCTACGCAAAGAAAGCTTCACTTCCGCCGACCCAGAACAACTATCCCCGCCTGCACCCAAAGATCAACGTGTTCTTGTCACCATTGACGATGGATTAGCTGGTTCATACGAAGCGAGTCTATCCGCACTCCAACAAGGCTTCCAACCACTAATCTTTCTCATTGGTGATAAAGTGAACCTTCCTGGTTTTCTAACTGAAGAACAAATCAGCGCACTAGCAACAGAAGGAGTTTCTTTTGGATCACATACGAATAACTTACATGATTATCAAACATCTGCCTGTAAGAGATTAACTGAAGAAGTAATCGCCGCAGATTTAGAACAATCCATCACCCAGATTGAACAACTGACGGGCAAACAACCAAGAATATTTGCTTACCCCTTCGGACAAGTCTATTCGACTTTGAAGAAGCAAGTCCGCCAAAAATTTGAGTATGCTTTTGGAACAAAGCCATTTCAAAAAGCAAGTCTAGCCCAAGTCATATTTCAACCACAAGGAATACTCACTCCCAGCGTTGAAGCAGCAGAAGATCGATTTGAACTTCCGCGGATCTATCTGAGAAGAGAAACAACAACAGATGAATTAGTGCGATCACTGCAGATTCCCGGTTATGCGACATATCTCAAAGTGAGAACAATCATTGGTGATCAATTATGGGGATGAGTCAAAAACATAAACGAGTCTTTGAAGAGCTCAATGATCTCGCTAAACCGGGCGATATTCTGTTTATGACAAGCAAAGAAGCTCCCAATACGATTGATGCGTTACGATTAGTTAAAAGAATGGTGAGTGGCTTTATTCCAACAGATCTTTCACTGTGGCACACCACCCTCTATCTCGGACCAACAGAAAGTGGAAATGCCGAAATTGCCGAAGCTGTAACTTCAGGAGTGAGGATTAGTCATCTTCCTTCCACCTATTACACCCGTGGTCGTAGTCTGGAATTAGGAAGATTTATCCATACCTCTCTCGACGATCAAATACGAGAAGAAATTACTGTTGTCGCGCGAGAACAACAAGGAAAAATGTTTGATAAGCGGGGGATAAAAGGAATTCCTTTTAGAAGATTGTTAGGGTTACCAAACTATCTCAGTTCAGCAGACAAATTCACCTGTCAGGGACTTCCTCTTTTTGTCTATGACCAAGCGGGAGTTCCAATACCGGGACTAGTGAGAGATGGCGCGGTCGATCATGATCTCTATCGCTCGCCATTTCTACGTCCCCTTCTCAGAGTAGAAGAAGAGAGAGACGGAACATTTAAAATCACGACCAATCCCGAGAAATATTCCTGGCAGCCGGAATTGAGAAAGATTTATGGGTTATAATCATGACAAAACCAATTGATCTTAACGAAAGAAGAAGTGAAGGAATCTTTAAAGACATTAAAGAAGCTTTAGTTCGTTTTTCTTGTACCTATTTAGTAGATTATTTCCCTCAGATAATTAAAGAGACATCAAGAGATTTGCAACCACAATATGACCCCATATTCGGAGCGAGGTTCGAAGAAAGACTCACACCCGAATACCATCAAATGCGAAGAGAATTGGGTCATCCACTTTGGCAATTGAAATGCAAAGGTTCGGCCATTAGAGGATTTCACTTTTCAGAGAGAGAAACAAATACGATTAATCCAGTTAATGGGCAGCTCTATCTTTTCCCGACAAGACCATCTCTCTTTCAAGAAAAAGAAATCGCTCGTCTTGTTGCATATGCACCAGGATGGAGTAAAAGATCTTTTGTCAACAATTCCCGATCTGGCGAATTTGGAAGAGATCCACCTCGTTATGTTTATTGTTATGAAATCAATCCCACACCTGAAATTGCTGATACTGATTTAACAGTAGTGAGAAATCTTGAATATGGATTGACAAGATATGAAGGTATAGGTGTTTACGCGCCATCACATCTAGAATGGAAAGTCATGGATCGAAAAGTAATAGACCTCTTGTCACCAGAAATGTCATGGACAACAAACCTATAAATCATCAACTTTTCCCAAACACCTTCTCATAATTCTCCCATATCTGCTCCGCTACGTCAGCAACAGACAATCCCTTAATCTCGGCAATCTTCTCGATCGATTTCACGACAAACGCCGGCTCATTCTTCTCGCCTTTAATCGGACTTAGCCAAGGCGAATCAGTCTCCGTTAATAACTGCTTCAGATCAACTAACTTTACGAGCGTCTGAAAGTTCGATGCTTTAACAATATTCGGAGGAATGGAAAAGTAATGTCCTAACGCAGCAGCCTTCTTGATCACACTCTTGCCCCCAGAGAAACAATGATTAACCACGGGAATTTCCCGATTTCGTATTTCTTCGCTTAAGATTTGCACACACTCTTCTTCTGCTTGGCGAGAATGGATAACAATTGGTTTCTTTAATGTTATTGTAAAACGAATAATCTTACGAAAAATCTCCGCTTGCTTGTTATACGTTTCTTCCTTTGACGCCCAATGAAAATCCATCCCTACCTCGCCAATCGCAATAATATGATCTTTATTCTTTTCAAAAAAAGCAAACTCTTTGTCTAAATCAATCGGGCCTGGATGAGATGGCAAACCTACACCATCCGGTTGAATACCAATGGCATCGATTGGATAAACACCTAAACTCGCTTTCAACAATTGTGGATCTTTCTGAACAAACTTCAACACTTCTTTATTTGCCACAGGATTGACACCAGAAATGAGAATTCTCTTCAAACCAGCCGTTCTAGCACGCTCGAGAACTAGATCTAGGTCCTCTTTATAGAGTTCGTGATTGAGATGACAATGGACATCGACAAGGTTCATAATCTAATGCAGATGTAAAAAAGATTTAAATCTTTCCTTTTCAAATCTAAAATCATGGAAAAAATCTATTTCTCGGTGGATGTTGAAGCAGCAGGAAAAGATCCGCAGCGCTTTTCGATGATCTCGCTCGGCTCATGTCTTGTCGGAAGGATCAACGAAACATTCTATCAAGAAATTAAACCCATTGATCAAGACTTCCAAGAAAAAGCGATGCGTATTGGTTGTCTCGGTTTACATTCTTTAGAACAAATTGGCAAAGATGATTGGACGTACAATCCACGCTACGAAGTATTTGATCCAGCAAAAGTAATCCGACATCTGCAACAACACGGACAACAAGCAGCAGAAGTGATGAATCAGTTTAAAAAATGGGTTGTTGAAAAAGCAGATGGACGAACACCCGTGTTTATCTCAACTCCCGTTACATTTGATTATACTTTTGTCACACGTTATTTCTCCCTTTACGCAGTCCAAAATCCATTTCAAGAAAAACAAGATCCACGCGCGCTCTACGAGGAGTTAATTAGGACGAGAGATTTAAGCATCGAACAACTTGGTTTAAACACCACAGAATTAGAGCCATCTCACAACGCTTTGGAAGATGCTATTTTACAAGCGAGGATATTTGAGAAGTTGTTGGAGTTTGATGGGAAGAAATAGAAGATATTAAATCTATTCAACAACTCATTTCACTTCAATTTGAATCTTCTGAACACCACCATAAGGCTGACCATCGCCCTTGCGCACACTTACGTCAAACAAATAAATCCCATTCTCAGCATCTTGGGGAACACTAATTTGAATAACTTCATTATGCGATTTCTGCTGTTCTAACGAAAACGTCGAATCATCCCACAACACCCATGAATTTATAGAAGGATTCTCTTGCGACGGCCCACTAACCGGAATAAACTTTGAAGGGTTGACAATAACCCGAAATGATTCTTTTTTTCCAATATTCATCACACCAAGACCAAATGTTTTCTGTTCCCCTCTTGGAAGAACTGCTTTGTTAATTGGCAGAGCGACAATTTTTCCTTCCTGAAGAAGCATTTGTTGTATTTGCTCTTCAGTTTGCGAGTCAAGAGTTGCTTTTAGCTCTTGAGCATTACCTAAAAATCTGTATAACAACGTAATACCACCCGCAAAAATAACCACAGAAATGATAATCACAACTAACATATTCACCGATAACTCAATCGCCCCTTTCTTAGAACTCCACCATTTGTGATTATTCATTATAGATATACAAATACTAAAAACTATATAAAGATAATGGTAACAACAAAGTAGACAAAACAATTACGAGGGGAGTGTTGATGTTATGGGGATGATAGATACTAGCCGGAAACTAATTCTTAGTGCGCTCAGTGCAACAGCAATCGCTTTTTCAGGCTGTTCTTCGGGAACAGTGGAAAGTAATTATCTTTGCGATCAAAACGGCTGCCATCCCGTTAGTTCAGCAACAGACCAGACACATCCTTCTTCTTCATCATCATTTTCTTCTTCAGGAAAATCTCTTGAAACAACCATCACAGATGCAACGGGCAGGACAACTCTTTTTAATCAACAGCTCTCCATCACTGATGAAAAACAACAACCGCTACCCAACATCAAAGTCTACGGACTAAATAATGGACAACAACAATTCTATCTTGCCGTTGATCCTGCCGGAGAACATTATCCTGAGGCTGTTTCTCAACACAATGGTAATTTAGAAAGTCATTTAGAAACGGGGGCAGCTAAACCAGGATCTCAACATAACAGCAACGGAATTATCGACCTCATCCTCAAAACAATCGACTACAGCAAGAAAATCATCGCCACGTTTGGCAACACTGACCAAGGAGACTTTATTCGTGGTTCAAATGATGTTAATCTTTATTGTATGACTCTGGAACAAATGAAAACCAGTTATATTCTTGTCCCCGCGGGAATCATCTTTCTCACCACCCCCGAAGGAATTGCCGGAAAAACAGTAAAGATTGCCAACACTGCCGCTCTCAATCAAATCTTCGATGCCTACATTAAGACAATGTATGGTAATGAAGACGGATATCTTGTTGCCGTACCACAAACAGCGATTGATCTCTGTGGCGAAGAGTACGACGGTGTTGTCTGTCCCATTACAAGTGAGAGCTTATCAGATGCCTTATGGAGCAAGCGTAACATCCCGGTTTGGGAAATTAGAGGAAGCTGTACGCCTTCATCCGCAACAGCAACACCCCTCACACCCGCCCCATCAACTGATCCGCAGAACAACAGCAACAACAATACAAGCGACAACAGCCCATTTTATGATTACAGCAGCGGTTTACAATGGCAGAAAATGGCATCAGCTTCCATGATGACAAAAGCAAAAGCAGATAATTATTGTAATGCCGATAACAGTTACAGCAACTGGCGTCTACCTCAGCAAAAAGAATTGACAACAATTATGACAGGAAGCGGTGAGTGTTTACTCGCTCCACAATTGAAAGGTTCTTGTAATTGGTATTGGGCTAGTGATGAAATTTGTAATGACGCTCAAAATCCGTTTCTCCAAGTTAATTTCTCTCCAACGGATAACTATGATCGTGAAGCATGTGCTTATGGTGGAGAAGAAGCATATGTCCGTTGCGTAAGGAAATTGTGAGAGGAGTAAGGATGATAGATTTAGAACAAAGAGTAAAAGATCAATTAAAAGACGATTTAACTAGCCTGATCAGACTTGCACGCCAATATGGTTGTGACGCAGAAGAAACAAAAGATTATTTTCATCATGCACTAAGAGGCTATGAGAGAGTAGAAGAAAAAAAAGAGTTTCAATATCTAGGCAGCACTGTTCTCTTATTTATGGATGGAGAATCACCACAAAAGTCTCTCTATGAAAAGATTAAAGAGGTAGTGTCCCATTAAAGATACTTTAATTTTGTATGCAAAAAGTTTCCCCACGTCCATATTTTTGTAGCTTGCCGCTCCATAATTGCTGGTGTCAGCTTTTCTTTGATTGGTTTC
>Ga0209515_10000728_pt1 | contig 57932 bp, 54 predicted proteins | sample Subgroupgradi54m_FD_187454 | JGI IMG/M metagenome (GOLD analysis project Ga0209515, IMG submission 187454) | Subsurface groundwater microbial communities from S. Glens Falls, New York, USA - GMW60B uncontaminated upgradient, 5.4 m (SPAdes)... ... | reverse complement strand
ATATTTTGGTGGGAAATAACCCCGCACAATTAATCCGTCCGTCGGCATTCTCACAACGTTATTTCACGCCAAGTTTGTTGGCAAAATATGCATTCGCAGCGAGCCAGCCGGGGGGCGTGCCGGAATCGAACATGGCGCGTTCGGTTTCGATCCAGCCGAAGAGGCCGTCGTGTTGGGCTATGCGGCGCAGGGCGTCGGTGAGCTGGATTTCGCCGAGTGCGCCGGGTTTGGTTTCGGCGATGTATTGCATGGTTTGCGGCGGCAACAAATAGCGACCGACGATGGTGAGATTCGACGGCGCGGTGCCGGTCGGTGGTTTTTCCACGAGCGTGCGCAATGTCACGAGTGCGCCATCGCGCGCGGACACATCGGCGACGCCGTAGCGTGATAATTTTTCTTCCGGTTCGGGACGCAGTGCGATCACGCCGCGACCGCAGCGTTCGTGTGCGGATTGTAATTGCGCCGACACATTTGGTTCGGCGTCGATGATGACGTCGGGGAGCAGCACGAAAAAATAATCGTCGCCAATTTGCTGCGCGGCGCAACCGACCGCGTGGCCTAATCCCGCGGCCTGCTCTTGGTACGCAAGCGTAATGTTCAGCGGAAACGGAACCGCTTTAATGTAGGGTGTAACAAAATCGCGCGCGGGATGCACGACGCAGACGACTTCGTCGCAACCGGCGGCCACGAGTTCGTCGAGCATGTAATGAAACAGCGGTTTGTTCACGAGCGGCAGAAAATCTTTCGGCACGACGTGCGTGATCGGACGAAACCGTGTGCCGTTGCCAGCCATGGGAATCACGGCCTTGCGAACAGCGGCACTCATGCGCTCTTCGCTTCTGGCAGGGTTTGCGAGACGAGCGGTTGCAATTCGCCGCTCTGATACATTTCGGTGACGATGTCGCAACCGCCGATGAATTGTCCGTTAATGTAGACCTGCGGCAGCGTCGGCCAATTCGAATATTCCTTGATTCCCTGGCGCACGGCGTCGTCGGCGAGGATGTCGATGGTTTCGAATGGCGCGCCCAGGACTTTTAAAATCTGCACGACGCGATTGGAAAATCCGCACTGCGGAAATTCCTTCGTGCCTTTCATATAGACGATGATTTTGTGCGCGGCGATTTGACCGGTGATTTTTTCTTTGAGTTGGGCGTCCATAATATCTCCTTGTGCTGTTTAGGCTGCGCGAGTGGTCAGCGCGAGCGCGTGAATGGCTCCATCCTGAATGTGTCCGTGCAAGGCCTTGTAGACCAACTGATGTTGCGCCACGCGCGGCTGGCCCGCGAATTCCGCGCAGACGACTTCCACTTCGAAATGATCGCCATGCCCGGAATATTCGCGCACCGTGACTTGCGCGTTGGGCAAGTTGCTGCGAATCAATTCGCCGATGAGTTCTTCGAGTGCGACCGCGGGGGTTGTCATGGGAAGCCTGCATAGAATCATCTGCCGGGGAATGCAAGCGAAGAGCGCATTGGCGGGTGACGCCGTGTGGCGCATGATTGCCATTGCTGCCGGCGCGCGTCGCGTTTATGGTCGCGACCGTTTATCCATCATGCACACGAGGAGTGACTATGCCGATGCTCAAGGGATTCGATTTTCTGCAGTTGGGGAGCCAATTGTCGGAAGAAGAGATCATGATTCAAAATGTGGCGCGGGAATTCGTGGAGGAATCGGTGTTGCCGGTGATTCGCGAACATCACGCCAACGGGACGTTTCCGCAGGAGCTGATCCACAAAATGGGCGAGCTCGGATTTTTGGGCGCGAATCTGCCGGAACAATACGGCTGCTCGGCGTTGGGGAGCGTGGCGTACGGATTGCTCATGCAGGAACTCGAGCGCGGCGACAGCGGCGTGCGCAGTTTTGCGTCGGTGCAAGGATCGCTCGTCATGTATCCGATTTTTGCGTTCGGCAGCGAGGCGCAGAAAGATTTTTGGTTGCCGAAACTTGCGCAGGGCGAAAAAATCGGTTGCTTCGGGTTGACGGAACCGGATTTCGGTTCGAATCCCGGCGGCATGGTGACGCGCGCGACCAAGCACGGCGCGGATTGGGTGTTGAACGGTGCCAAGATGTGGATCACCAATGCGTCGATCGCCGATGTCGCGGTGGTGTGGGCCAAAGACGACGCCGGACAGATTCAGGGATTTCTGGTGGAAAAAAATACGCCGGGATTTTCCGCGCCGGAGATGCACGGCAAACTTAGTTTGCGCGCGTCGGTGACGGGCGAGTTGGTTTTTCAGGATGTGACCATTCCCGACGCGAATCGTCTGCCGAAAACCGACGGACTCAAATCGCCGCTCATGTGTTTGTCGCAGGCGCGCTACGGGATTGCGTGGGGCGCGTTGGGTGCGGCAATTGCGTGTTACGAATCCGCGCTCGCCTACAGCAAATCGCGCATTCAATTCGGCAAACCGATCGCGTCGTTTCAACTCGTGCAACGCAAACTGGTCGAGATGCTGCGCGAAATTACTACCGGGCAATTGCTCGCGTTGCAGATCGGTCGATTGAAAGACCAGGGGCACGCACATTACGATCAGATCTCGCTCGGCAAAATGAACAACGTCCGCGTCGCCCGCGACTGCGCGAAAACCGCGCGCGAAATTCTGGGCGCGAATGGAATCCTCGACGAATATCCCGTCATGCGACATTTAATGAACATCGAATCGGTCTTCACCTACGAAGGCACCGACGACATGCATACGCTCATCATCGGGAAATCCATCACGGGCATTTCAGCGATTGAATAATGGTCATCACGACCTCGCCCAGATTTTTCACCGCCAACGGAATGTCCCACGCGGACTTGTTGCGACGCTCCACGTAATTGGAAATCGCGCGAATCTGCAGGCCGGGAATTTTTGCGCGGTCGCACGCATACAGAAATGCCGCACCTTCCATTGATTCGACCTGCGGATGAAATCGGGCGATGACGCGTTCGATCGATGGTTCGTGACCGTGAATCGTGTTGACCGTAATACCGCGCACGGCGGGAAGATCCGAAATTTTTTTGGTGGCGTGAAAAACGGTCGGCGTCGCCAAGCCAATCTCTTGCAACGTGCGCCACTGTTCGCCGTCTTCCGCGCCCAACTCGGAAAAAATATCTTCGGTGACTTGCACCACGCTGCCGATTGGTAACGTGCGATCGAACGCGCCGGCAATGCCAACATTGATGACGAGATCGAACGCGGCAGAAAAAAATTTTCCGCAACAAAACGCCATCGCCGTCATGCCGACGCCGCTGATGGCGATCATGATCGTGTGCGTGCGATGCGATACGGTGATGGTTTCCTCTTCAGTCGGCTGTGCCACGCCCAGCGCGGTGCACAGCGGTTGTACTTCGGCGGAGGTGGCGGCGAGAATGAGAATGTTCATTGTGCGCTGGGATTCGGTTCGATCCCTTTCGACGGCGGTGTGGGTTGTGGCGATGGGAGTGGGGCGATGTGGACCGGCGAGGTCGATGGGGCGCTGATTTGGCGGCGCACATAATCTTGTATCAGGTGGCGCATATATTCACCGAAATTCATCGTCTGCATATTCGCGGTGTCGGTCGCAGTCTGGGCGGGTGCGTTCGAAATCGGTGCGTCCTCTGCGAATCCGCGAGCGGGTGTCAGCACCAGCGCGTGCAGAGCGAGGCAGACGAGGGCGAGTCGGAGTGTTGTCTTCATATCTATAATTGTACGACGCCGCCGCACGATTGTAAATTTTTTACTATTACAGGGGCTCACGTCGCCCCCTCCACCGGCAAAGCCGGGTGGAGCCTCCCCCTCAGCGCCGCACGTGCGGCTATAGAACACATTATTGCGAAATCATCTTTGGGGTTTTGTGTGACAAAATAGTAGACAGACCTTCGCCTGCCGGGTCATATGCGCGTATGGATGAAGGAGATTTGCAGACGACGCTGCGCGTGATGGCGCATGCGCTGCGCGGATCAATCACGACCTTGCTGTCGGTCACGAGTCGATTGGGTTCGCCGGATTCGGAATCTTTGCAGCGCTCCAAAAAATTGGCCACGAAAAAATTGCGCGAGCTGGCTGCGGTGGCCGATGCACTGGAGGCGCTGGCGCAGCGGAAAAAAACGAGGTTGTGAATGCGCGTGCTGGTGACCGGCGGGGCGGGATTTATTGGGAGTCATCTGGTGCATCGATTGTTGACCGATGGCCACACCGTCACCGTGCTCGATAATTTTTCCACGGGTCGCGCCGAAAATTTGCGGGCGTGGCGTGATCATGAACGCCTGACCGTGCATTGCGTTGATGTCGCGGATCGCAGCGCCATCGCGCCACACTTCACCAACATCGATTGGGTGTTTCATTTGGCCGCGCTCGCCGACATCGTGCCTTCCATTGAACAACCGCACGATTATTTTCACGCCAACGTGAACGGAACCTTTGCCGTCGTGGAAGCCGCGTCCCGCGCTGGCGTGCGGCGTTTCGTGTACGCCGCGTCGTCGTCGTGTTACGGCATTCCGTCGCACTATCCCACGCCGGAATCCGCCGCCATCGCACCGCAATATCCGTACGCGCTCACCAAATATTTGGGAGAACAGATCGTGTTGCATTGGGCGCAGGTGTATCGACTGCCCGCAATTGCGTTGCGACTCTTCAATGTCTTTGGTCCGCGTTCACGCACGGGCGGCACGTATGGCGCGGTGTTCGGTGTGTTTCTCGCGCAGAAACTGGCGGGCAAGCCATTCACCGTGGTGGGCGATGGTTCGCAGACGCGTGATTTTACATTTGTGACCGACGTCGTGGCGGCGTTTGTGCGCGCGGCGCAATCGGAGTGTGTGGGCGAAATTTTTAATGTTGGTTCCGGTGGCACGTACAGCGTGAACGCATTGGTTCGTCAGTTGGGTGGCGCGGTCGTGTATGTGCCCAAGCGGCCCGGCGAGCCGGAATGCACGTTTGCCGACACCACCAAAATTCGTGCGCTGCTGGGGTGGCATGCGCAAGTGCCGTTTGAAAATGGCGTCGAACAATTGTTGGCGTGTATTGAAGATTGGCGCGCGGCGCCCGTGTGGGACGCACTCAGCATCGCAAAAGCCACGCAGGCGTGGTTTCGGTATTTGACGCCCAGCGCGTCATCCTGAAATGGCCGTTGCATACCACACCGATTCAATCAGCCCGCCATCGTGTTGTCGTAAGTGCAATGTGTACTCATCGCACAATCCGCGAATAATTTTTGGTATGCGCCACAAATGATCCGGTCGATGATACGCCGCGATGGCGAGTATGGGTCGACGGGAAGTGATGATTTGACGCGCCCCCGCGAGCGCCTCTGGTTCTGCGCCTTCAATGTTGAGTTTGATGAATGTGGCGTTGCGCGCCGCTGCAATATCGTCGAGGGCGACGAGTGAAATTTGTGCGCCGCCGTCTGCACATAACGCCGAGCCGCGCGCGTTTTCCTGAAAATGTTGCGTGGTGGCGTGTGCATACAAACCGGCGGCGTGCAATGCGATGCGTGCATCGCGGGCGAAATTTTCCGCGAGGGCGCGAAAGTTTTTCGCGTCGGGCTCGAAGGCGACAATGCGTTGAAAATGCGGATTGCGGGCCATGAACGCGCGAATGGTGTCGCCGGTGTACGCGCCACCATCGACAAACACCGCCTGCGGATCTGGTGCGTTGTGCAGGGCAAAATAGGCGTTGGGTTGCATCACGTCGACGAGTACGCGCGTGTCGAGTGTCATGCGAAATCCCAACACGGCGTTCAGGGTGGCGCGCGAGATATCGTCGGTGAGTGTGTCGAACAGTTGCGCATATTCCTGACGATGCAAAAATAAATCGTCGTGCAATCCGGTGTAAAACGGATGCGGTGCAAAACGCGCATCGAGGAGTGACAGCAATGGAAACGGCCAACACTGCGCAAATTCAAATTGCCCGAGTTGTTGTTCCATCGCCAACTGTCGTTGTGTGGCCATGAGCAACGGGATGTCGCGCGGCAACCGATCGAGCGCGGCGAGTGGTTCAATCGGGAGGTCGGCGCAGTGGTGGCCTGCGAGGGCGGGATTGCCATCGAAGACTCCGACAATCTCAATCTGCTGTGCGCGACATTGTGCGAGCAGCATCTGACCCAGTTGCGTTGCTCCGACAATAATCACGCGACGTGGCAATGCGGCGCTCAGGCCCGGAAACCGGGCACGCAGCGTATCACGCAAAACCGCCACGCTTTCGAGTTGCATGAGTTGATCAAGAAAATATGGCGCCATGCGTCGACCGCTAAACTATTTCTGCATTCCACACGAGGCGTAAGTTGTAAAACCGTCGGCCGGCGAATAATTTGCTGCTTTCCATTTGTGGCGAGGTCGACTACGTGCGCCAGATGACTATCCCACAAACTCCCGTCCCAAACGGTTTTGCGCGCCTTGGCGTGTCGGCGAAGATTCTGCAAATTTTGGAACATAAAAAATTTCGCGTGCCGACGCCGATTCAGTTGCAGTCGATTCCGGTCGGGATTGAAGGCAAAGACATTATTGGTTTGGCGCAGACCGGCACGGGCAAAACGTTGGCGTTTGGGATTCCGCTGATTCAGCGACTCGAGTGTCTGCCGGGGCGCGCGCTGATTTTGTTGCCGACGCGCGAATTGGCGCAGCAGGTGGAAGAAGTCATTGCGCAACTCGGGCGGGCGTATGGAATCGGGAGTGTGGTGTTGATTGGCGGCGATTCGATGATGCGGCAGCGACAGGCGTTGCAACGCCGACCGCGCGTGATCATTGCGACACCGGGTCGTTTGCTCGATCATCTGGAACGCCGCAGTGTGAAGCTCGACGAGATTTCGATTCTGGTTTTGGACGAGGCCGATCGCATGCTCGACATGGGATTCGCGCCGCAGATTAATCAAATTTTGCATAAAGTCCCGAAGCCGCGGCAGACGATGTTGTTTTCGGCGACGATGCCGCAGGCGATTGTGCAGATTGCGACGGCGCACATGGCGTTGCCGGTACGCATTGAAGTTGCGCCGCAGGGGACGGCCGCGGAAAACGTGGCGCAGGAAATTATTATTGTGCCGAAGGAAAATAAAATCGCCGCGCTCGAACATTTGCTGCACGAATCAAAAGGGACGGTGCTGGTGTTTTCGCGCACGAAGCATGGCGCGCGCAAAATTTGTCGCACGTTGCAAACCATGGGACATCGCAGCGCGGAAATTCACGCCGATCGCTCGCAACCGCAACGTCGCGAGGCGCTGGCGGGTTTCAAGTCGGGAAAATATCGCGTGCTGATTGCGACCGACATCGCCGCGCGCGGCATCGATGTCGAATCGATCGAACTCGTGGTGAATTTTGATCTGCCCAGCAATCCGGGAGATTATGTCCATCGCATCGGTCGCACCGGTCGCGCCGGGAAATCGGGCAAAGCGATTACGTTGGTCACGCCCGACGAACGAAGCCAACTGATTCAGATCGAACGCCTCATTCGCAAACAACTCCCGATTGTACAACGCCCCGGACTGCCCGCAGCCCGTTTCGCGACCGGTGCTCCGCAAAAAGTGTCGCAAGGCCCGCGCGGTTCCTTCTTCCGCGGCGGTCCCAGCCGCAGTGGCCCTGGCGGTGGCGGCGGTGGTGGTCGATCGCGGTTCAGCGGACGACCGCGACGACGTGATTAAGCAACTTTTCTGCTCATCTTGCCGATACTACATATATGGTTGAGCCGAAACATCCGGCGCGCAGATTATTTGATCGCCTATTTGAAGATCTCGCTGTGCATGCCGAATCGGTTGCCGAGACATCGAGTGATGTGGTGCACAGCGCCTTTGCCCAACTTTCCAACGCACCGTTCTCTGGTGAAACCAACTACGTCTGTGCGACTGCCTCAGAGATTAATGTCAGCGTACGCGCCGTCCGGCGGTATGATCGTCTGCACCTCCGTTCCGAAAGATTGTCGGTCAGAATCATGTGTTTTGGAACGGAGCATGGCAATCCGGTGAGTAAAAGTATGACACTGGTCGATGCGGCAGTGGATGGTCGCGTTAATCGTGTGACAACGCACACCCCGGCAGTGCGCCGGAGTTCGGAAAAATTTAATGCGATGTACGAAAAAATCTGCGATCTGATGCTGGCGCGGGAGGAAGAACGGCATCGCGTCAAACCCATCCCGACTCCACCCGGCATTTCTCGTGCTCTCGGTGCCGGGCTCTCTGTGTGGTCCGCCAAGGCACCGTGGCAATTGTTTGTCGTCGAGGCGTGGCATACGACGTATCAATTAACGCCCGAAACGTTGGAACGTCTGGACGCCAGTCCGCAAAGGATTGTGCAGCAGGAATGGCTGCCAGTGCTTGATGCCGCATTGCATGATCGACATACCTGCGCTGCGCATCTGCTGCCGTATGTGAAAAAAGTGAAAATTTTTTTTCATCCGGATGAACTGTGTCAGCCGAGTTTCATGTTGCCGCTGACTGCGTGGGAAGGCGTTCATCTGTGTCCGATCCGCACCGCCTCATTGTCCTCATATTTAGGAATCATGGAAAATGGCCTTGCGACACTGTGTCATGAAATCGGGCACGCCGTTTTTTATCGCGCGCATGGGCCGTCGTTCGACGCGGCCGAAGGATTTCACGCCATGACGCATAGCTTTCATAATCTGCAGGCTGGTTACACCACGCCGCATCTGGCCTACACGGAAGGCTTTGCCGATTTTATTGAGCGATATGGTCAGTCCGTTGCCGGTGATGGGGGCCCCCAATTGCCCGACGCGAACACCGTCATTATCGCGAGAATGTATGAAGATGGTGCATACGGTGTTGCTCCCGATGTGAATTTTGCGCAGCGCAGCGCGCGAGAAGCGTTTGTTGCGAGTATTCTCTTGGAATTGGCGCTGGCGCGACCCGGCAATTATCATCGCATTTTGCGCGCGATGAAAAAAACCGCGGCACGGTACGATGCGAATTTGGAACAGTGTTTAAGCGCGTATCTGGATTTATATTCGGAGCAGCAAGAATTGGTGCAACATATTATTCGCGCCCACGGCCTGAGTCCCGATGAAGCAATGCCTGCTATTTTTCAGCCGTAATTTGCTTAAAATATTTTTCATTTTATTATATTTCAATGACTTATGCTTCGGGGACTGTCCCCAAACGCTAACCAATCAATATGTAAGCAACTTTTTTTTCGCCACGCCGATACACCTTCTATTAGGGAGGTCCTATGAGTCTTGTGCAGAGAATGGCGCGGGCGGCGGGGCGGGCGAATGTGAAGGCGGCAGCGCACGCCTTGCGCCCAACGGCATCGTCCGCAGCGACCGTGCACGCCTTGTTGCGCGGGGTGCCAGAAACATTTGTGGAGCGCCATTTGCGCAGCGATCGATTTGTGGCAGCGGAGCTGCTCGCCACCGCCGAATCGACGCGCCTGCGCGAACTCGTTGCCAGTTGCCAATCACTCGACGCCGCGGCCGCGGCGCTCGACGCGCCGTTTGTTCCCACACCTCCACCCTATGAACGCAGTTTCGCTCGTTGGAAATTACCGCATGTCGCAGCGGGAAATTTGTCGACGTCGGTTGGGTTGGCGCTGTTACAAAATGCGTATTTGGGGATCGGCACGGAGGGCGCTCTTCTCTCTCCCAACTTATATACCGGCATGATGGTGCTAGGGACGCTCGTGTTCATTGTCGGGAACGCGATTTTTTGTGGGCCGCTGAAATATCTCCCAGGAGAGGTGCCTGCTCATGCCCGATCGGCGCGGGCTGGCTCGTCGCAAGCACTGCTCGGCAGTGGTGAGGCGTTGTTGCTCGGTGTACCCGCGTGGGGCGTGGCCGCGACGGGGATCGCGATCACGCTCCTCTTTCTGGGTGCGGAATTTTATTCTGCGCGCCACGATCGGAAGAAAGCAATTCGCGCCGATGCGGCAACGCGGCTGCCCGCGCGTGGCGAATTGGCGCGCTGTTTGTATGATCCCACGTTGGAATTGGCCAAGGTCTACGGGCAGCGCAAAAATTTACCCGCATTCAAAATTTTTCTCACTGCAACATTTCCGCAAGAATTGCGCCGCACGATGGCACCGCTGGAACAAAGGCGCGACGAGCTGAACCGCCGCATCGAACAATTGGGCGCATTGAAAACGCAGCACGAGGCCGATCCCAGCCAGTTGGGTGAGTTGTATGAAACAAAGATGCGTGATTTGAACGACGCCATTGCGACGACGACCGACGAATTGGCTATTTTGCAACGCGACCGCCTTGCGCCCATCAATGCCGAGATCGCCAAATTCGAAACCTTGGGCGATGCAGTGGATGCGCTCGCAGTTCGCTACGGTTACGAAGACGCGGCGGTAGTGATTGACCTCGCCATTGCCGAAACAGCCGCCAGTGTTGCGACAGCGCAGGATGTTGGCGAGGTGGTGCATGCCGAAGTGCAGTCCTTACTCGGTCAGGCCGCCGAAATTTCTGCCGCGGTTGGCGTGTTGTTGGGTGCACAATCCGATGATCTCAGCGCGGAATCCGCGAACGCCGTGACTGCGCGGTTGTTGAGTGCGGCGCCAATTGTTGATTAGCGGTAAATTTCCTTACGATTGCCGATGCCCCCGCTGTTACTTCGATTGTCATCAAGTCAATTTGACATCGTCTCTCACGCTGATATAGGCTGTGCACGATGCATATTGACTTAATATCTAAAATTGATATAACATCAAGACTGGATAGAAATCAAGCTCGCAAGTTGCTGGCAAGGATTTTAGCTGATTCCGTTTCAAAAATTTCGTTCAGCAAACATTGTCGTCAGGAATTAGAAAACGATCACTTAACGACGGTAGATGTTTTCAATGTGCTCAAAGCCGGGATGGCACATGGCGACCCAGAGTTTGAAAAGGGGACGTATCGGTACCGAGTCGAAACGGCGCGCATCGCCGTGATTGTCGCGTTTTTGCGACCAGATTTTGTTCGCTGTATTACGGCGTGGAGGAAATAAATATGTATTGCCAAATGTGTGAAGCCAAAATGGGGAAAAAAGTCGCAGATTATCAGTACACCGACTGCGGTTTGCAAAATGTGTTGTTGAAAAAAATTGAAGTATTGATCTGCACAAAATGCGATGAAGAGGAAATCCTCATTCCGCATATCGAACAGTTGCATCAACTGATTGCCAAGGTGGTTGCCTCGCAGCGTCATCGGCTGTTGCCGCAAGAGATTCGCTTTTTGCGATCGCATTTGGGATGGTCTGGCATTGATTTCTCCAAGGCAATCGATGTGACTCCGGAGACTGTATCTCGTTGGGAGACCGGAAAAAGTCAGATGTCGCTGAGCCTCGAGAGATTTCTACGTTTGCTCGTGATTAGTCAATCGGGACCATTTCGTGAATATAAACACGATTTGCTGCAGTACGGTTCAGCGAAACACAGCAGAGCGTCCAGACGGGTTTTTGTTGCCAAAAAAAGTGAATGGCGGGAAGCGGCATAATCGACAAACGCCTAAATTATTCCCTTCACTCTCCGCCTCCACTCTTGCTAGATCCAACCGCACATCATGAGCACCGGCGGAAATAAAAAAATCGTGACGCTCGCGGCGCTGGGTGAGCGCGCGGCGGCGTGGAAGGCCGATGGGAAAACCATTGCGCTGTGTCATGGCGTGTTTGATTTGTTGCATCCTGGTCACGTGCGTCATTTGGAAGCCGCAGCGCGCGAGGCCGACGTGTTGGTCATCACCATTACCGCCGATAGTTTTGTGAACAAAGGTCCGGGGCGTCCCGTGTTTCCCGATCAGTTGCGCGCGGAAGTTTTGGCGGCGTTTCAGTGTGTGGGGTTGGTGGCGATTCATCACGCGCCCACTGCGGTCGAGGCGATTCACGCGGTGCGGCCGCATGTGTACGTGAAGGGGAGCGACTACAAAGACGTCAGTCAGGATCTCACCGGAAAAATTGCCGACGAAACGGTGGCGGTGCAATCACACGGCGGGCGCGTGGTCTACACCGACGACATCGTGTTTAGTTCGTCGTCGCTCGTGAACGAATATTTTTTTCCGTACCCCGACAGCGCCGCTGAGTTTTTGCGCCAGCTGCGAGAATCCGCCCGTTTCGAGGCCCTGCAGCAAGGATTAGAAAGTGCGCGGAGTGCGCGGGTGTTGGTGATCGGCGATGCGATCATCGATGAATATCATTACTGCACACCGCTGGGCAAATCGCCGAAGGGCGATGTGATCAACACGCGCCACTTGTCGGCGGAGATGTTTGCGGGCGGTGTGCTCGCGACCGCCAATCATCTGGCCGATTTTTGCGAACGCGTCGATCTGGTCACCTGCCTGGGCGATCAAGACAGTCGCGAGGATTTTATTCGCGCGCATTTGAAACCGAATGTGCATCCGAAATTTTTTCAGACGCGTGGACTGCCCACGGTGGTGAAGCGGCGTTTTGTTGAACCCGGTTACATGCGTAAATTATTCGAGGTCAGTTTTTTTGGCGACGATGGATTGCGTCACGCGGGGAATCCCTCGCTCACGCGCCATTTGGCGCAGATTGCGGGCGAATACGATGTCGTGCTGGCCGCCGATTTTGGTCACGGGGTCATGGATCGCAGCGCGATTGAGGCCGTGTGTCAGCACGCGCAATTTCTCGCGGTGAACGCGCAAACCAATAGCGCGAACATCGGATTTAATCTCGTCACGAAATATCCGCGTGCCGATTATATTTGCGTCGATGAACTCGAGGCGCGCTTGGCGTCGCAGGATCAACGGTCGCAGCTGGAGACGATTATCGTGCAACTCGCCACGCAACTGGGTGCGCGCGGCATGGCGATTACACATGGTCACCATGGGTGTCTGATTTATTCCGAGCACGATGGCGTGCATCGCATCCCCGCGCTCACCAACAAGGTCGTCGATACGGTCGGTGCGGGCGATGCGTTTCTGGCGCTCTCCACATTGTGCATGGCGGTCGGGTTGCCGGTCGCGCTCGCGGGATTGGTGGGCAACGCCGCCGGGGCGATGCATGTGGGGAGTGTGTGCAATCGCCAATCGATCGAAAAAATCGCGCTGCTGAAATTTCTGGCGACGTTGTTTAAGTAATTTTTTTTTTGGCCGCAAAAGGACGCAAAAAACACAAAGATTTTTTATGACGAACTCAGCAGTGCTATCTGTGTGTGTGACCGGCGGCGCGGGGTATGTGGGGGCGGTGCTGGTTCCAAAACTGCTTGCCGCGGGTCATCGTGTTACCGTGCTCGATTGGTTTTTGTATGGAGACGATGTCTTGGCGAGTGTGGCGCAGCATCCGCACCTCACAAAAATTGTGGGCGACATTCGCGACGAAACGCTGCTGCGCCGTGTGTTGCCGGAACACGATGTCGTGATTCATTTAGCGTGCATTTCCAACGATCCGAGTTTTGAACTCAATCCCGATTTGGGGCGCGCCGTGAACTACGAGGCCTTCGAGCCGCTGGTGCGCATGGCGCGCGAATGCGGTGTGCGCCGGTTTGTGTATGCGTCGTCGTCGAGTGTGTATGGCGTGAAGGCGGAAGAAAATGTCGTGGAAGAGATGTCGCTCGAACCGCTCACCGATTATTCACGCTACAAGGCGTTGTGCGAAGATATTCTATTGCAGCAGCAACGCGACGATTTTGTCGCACTCATTCTGCGCCCGGCCACGGTGTGCGGCTATTCGCCGCGCTTGCGTCTGGATCTGACCGTGAACATTCTGACCACGCATGCACTCACCAAAGGCGTGATTACGGTATTTGGCGGCGCACAGAAACGCCCGAATATTCACATCGACGACATGAGCGACGTGTATGTCCGCGCCATGCAGTGGAGCGATGCGTCGATTGCGGGAAAAATTTACAACGTCGGGTATCACAATCACACCGTGCGCGAGATTGCAGACATCGTGCGCGGTGTCGTGAGCCCGGATGTGGAAATCGTTACGCACGCAACGAACGATTTACGCTCGTATCATGTGTCATCGGGAAAAATTGCGCGCGAACACGATTTCACCGCGCACCGTTCCATCGAAAATGCCGCGCAGGATTTGGTGGCCGCGTTCCGCGCCGGAAAAATCCGCGATCCACTTACCAATCCAAAATATTACAACATCAAGATGATGCAGCAGGCGGGGATGGTGTAGGAACTCACCGAGGGACGCGGGACGATCGTTCGCTGCGCTCACTGGGACGAGGGACGAAAAAACACCACAACGGTCAGATCCACTCGTGAAAAAGTTTCCGAAAGTTTTTTTGGATCGCTTTGCGGTCGGCGGAGACCAAATGTCCCAAGACTTTGTCGATCAGGTCGGCGTCGACCGTGGCGATTTTGGCGAGGCGCACTAAGCTTGGATGCAACAGTTTGGCGTGGGCCCAGTTTGCCAAGTGCACGTCGCCTTCCAGTTTCAATCCATCGACCTTGCTCGTGATCATGGCCAACGTGACGAGCTGCGCCTTTCCGGAAAGTGCCGTGGATCGCAGGAGGAGGGCGGGACGTTTCTTGGTGTGTTCCAGATTGGTAAACGGAAATTGCACGAGAATGACGTCACCGGGTTTCATAAGTGATCGTACTCGGCATCGCGCGGGTCATTCCATTCGGAAAAAATGGCCTCGGAGGCAGCTTGCAAGGCTTTGGTTTCCAGGCGGTGCGCAAAGTAGGCATCGAGCGCGCGGACCAGGACCTCTTTCATGCTGGAGTCGGTCTCTTGCGCTTCCAGCTTGAGCAATCGGACCCACACGGGGTTGCCCAGATCGGTGGAAATGCGGCTACTCATAAAGACAGATTGCTGTATTTATGTATTTATGTCAATAAAATCGGATTGTCGGGGACTGAAAGGGGGGACACATGCGCATTCTGATTTTAGGCGCCAATGCTTTTTCGGCGAGTGATTTGATCGATCTGTTGCTCACCGAGCGCGATGGCGAAATCGTGGGCGTGAGTCGTTCGCCGGAAAAATCGCCGATTTTTTTGCCGCATCTGCGCCACGCATCCCCACGTTATCGTTTTGTGCAGGCCGATCTGAATCATGATCTGTCGAAACTACTCGCAGTGTGTGATGAATTTCAACCCGAGGCAATTGTCAATTTTGCGGCGCAGAGTGAAGTGGCGCCGAGTTGGGATCATCCCGGTGACTGGTTTGCCACAAATTGTGTCGCGTTGGCGCAGCTGGTGAAGCCGCTGACGTCGCGCAAGTATCTCCAACGTTTCGTGCAAATTTCTTCGCCGGAAGTCTACGGGAGTTGTGCGCGTGCAATTACCGAAGAGGTCGCGCCGCGCCCGAGCACGCCGTACGCGGTTTCCAAGGCGGCGGCCGATATGCTGCTCGCCACGTTTCATCGGCAATTTCAATTTCCGGTCGTCTTTGTGCGCGCGACCAACGTGTATGGTGCGCATCAGCAATTATTTAAAATTATTCCGCGCACCGTGATTGCGGCGAAATGGGGGCGCAAGATTGCGCTGCATGGTGGTGGTGTGGCGGTGAAATCGTACATTCATATTCGCGATGTCTCGCGCGGGACGCTGGCGATTCTGGAGCAGGGAACGATTGGCGAAATCTACCACCTCTCGCCAGGCCACGGAGTACGCGTGCGCGATGTCGTGGCACAAATCGCCGACGCCATGGGAACGTCGCTCGAAAATATTTCGGAGACTGCTCCGGAGCGTCCGGGTCAAGATGCGGCGTATCTGATTGATTCCACCAAAGCGCGCGGGCAATTCGATTGGCAACCGACCATTGCGTTGGCGGATGGCATTGCGGGCGTCGTGCGATGGATTGCAAACAATTGGTCGGAAATAAAAAATCTGCCACTGGACTATGTGCATCGCCGTTGATCAACAGTGCGTTTGTGGTCATTCATCCAACGCTTCTTGCTTGCTCCACACCCGACTTCCGTGCAGAAGAACGGCATGATGCGCGTGCCAACCTACATTGCGGCGTTGAAACCATACGAACCCGGCAAGCCGATTGCGGCCTTGCGGCGTGAGACCGGGTTGGAACATATTATCAAACTCGCCTCGAATGAAAACCCGCTGGGTCCTTCGCCGCGCGCGCTGGCGGCGATGCAGGCGGCGCTGGCGCAGGTGCATGTGTATCCGGACGATGGTCCGGAATTGCGTGCGGCCCTCGCCGCGCGCCTCAATCGTCAGCCAGAAAATATTTTACTCGGCGGTGGGTCCGACAGCCTCATGTTGTCGATCGTGCGCGTCTTTGTGACTGAAGGCGGCGAGGTGATCTCGGCGGACGGCTCGTTCCCGCAATATTGGCTCATGCCACAATCGCGCGGTGCGACCGTGCGTTTGGCGAAATTGAAAAATTATTGTTACGACCTCGATGCGATTGCCGATTTGGTCACGCCGCGGACACAACTTATTTTTCTCGCCAACCCCAACAATCCGACGGGGACGATTTTTCAACGGGCGGCATGGGAAAAATTTTACGCGCGGATTCCGCCGCACGTCATGATTGTCTGCGACGAGGCCTACGCCGAATTTGCCGCCCACGACCCGCAATGGCCCGATTCGTTGCAATATGCACACGACAACATTATTACGTTGCGCACATTTTCGAAGGCATATGGATTGGCCGGAGTGCGACTGGGTTACGCAATTGCAGCGCCAGAAATTATTCGCGAACTCTCGAAAGTGAAATTGCCATTCGAACCGTCGTCGTTGGCGCTCGCGGCGGGCGAGGCGGCGTGGGACGACGCCGAATTTCTGGAACGCACGCTCACATTGAATTGTGCGCAATACGCGATTGTCACGGCGGCACTGGACCAGATGGGCATTGCGTATGTGCCGAGTCACGCAAATTTCGTCATGATCCATTTTCGCGATGCCACCACCATGCAGCGCGTGAACACCGGGTTGCTCGCGCAGGGCGTGATTTTGCGGCCGCTCACCGCGAGCGGATTTCCAAGTAGCATGCGCATGACGATCGGGTTGCCCGCGGAGAATGCGCGCTGTCTGGATGTCATGAAGACGTTGCTGTGAAGGATCGCCGCCATGAAATATTTGACCATGATTGAACCATCGCTCGTGTCCTCGCATATTATCGATGTGGGTGCGAACAAGGGGATGTTCACGCGGAAACACAGCGCGTGGACTCGTGCTGGATATTCGACACGGTTTTACGGCGAATACGTTTGCGCACGTCGTGGCCGATGGCACCGCGGCGCGGGTTGGTGCGGTCGTGGGCATCGATGCGTTGTGGGAAAATCCGCATTGCACAATCGCTGCGAACGATTTTTATCAACTCGACGGAAAAAATTCCGCGTTCCGCATCCTCGAACCGTGCGATTAATCGTCTTCCGGACATTTCACGAGTGATGGTTGCGGTGGTGGTGCGTTCAGCGCATCGAAAAAATATCCCATCAATCCATACGCCATGGTCTGTGCGCGGGCCTCTCCGATCAAGCCTTCGTTGTGCGGACTGACCACGGCCACGTCGTAGTGTGTTGGACGGATTCGCTGGATATGCAGCAGATACGCCGCCTGCACAGTGGGACGCCCGGTCGTGATCCCGGAGATTTCCTCGCGCAAGCGGTATCCCGCCATATACACGCGACTGCTCGATGGAAACGGTGGCAACAAGTATTTTTCCGGTGGTGTGGTGGTGAACAGACGACGGCGCTCCGGATGCATTCTGTGCATCGTTTTTGCCTGCTGCGCAAATGTTCTGGCCATCAACGCCCATTGCCACGCCAGGCAGCGCAACAAAATCAATCCGCCGCTCTCGATGGGCGCGGCAAATTCGTAGGTGGCGGCCCGACGCAAAAAAATATCGAGACCTTCCTTCAAGATTTCTATTCCGCGTTCAAACAAGTGTTCGGCCAGACCGCGCGGTCGTTGCAGCGCCATGGTGGCGCAGCGAATGTTGTTGCGCAATTCCAAATCGGGACTGCTGCGGACGCAGGCCGTCAGATGACGCGTGAGCAGCAGAATGGGCAACCGTTTCGGGAGTCGAAACACCTCCACATAGTGCGGACTCGGTCGCAGCATGCAACACCGGGGTGGTTGTGCATACACCGATCGAATGGGTTCCGATTGCCACAACAATTCGTGCGGGGCATACGGTTGCGCCGCCAAGCGATCCAACCCACGTTGCAAACACTCCACTTCGGGCCGTAGTAGCAACGGGTAGTGGCAGGGGCGACCCGCACAGGTGACATATTTTCTGGTGAAACTCATACCGACTCCTTGGTGTGTTCTGCGCAAAAAAATTGTGCGCAACTGCGACGAGTTAAAAATTACGCGACGCCAGCAAAGCCGCATATGATCTGCATCAGGTGGTTTCGGTGCGTATTTTATGGGGATGTGGCGAGGGAAAATTCCGCATCGAGTGGCGGTAATGCGTGGTGGGCCAGGTGGAGCAGCGTGGTGATTGCGTCGCAGGGTGTGGCGTCGTCTGGTGCCACGCCTTGAGCCAACAGCCGCTTTATCACAATCGTGCACCACTTGATCGCCAGCAGCGGTGCGAGGCAGCGCGCGCGCCACCAGATTTGGTGGGCATCGGCGCGCTGTCGCAAAAAACGCCGCACGAAACGCTCGTGCAATGGGCGCGGGAGTGGGACGCCCGGTTGCAACAAAAAATCACAGAGTAATTTGGCCGGGTCATCGAAGCCGGCATATTCAAAATCGACAAACACGAGTCGGTGGTGTTGCGTATCGCGAATGATGTTGTGAAAACCGACATCGGACGCACTAAAAATCAGCGAGTCGGCGGCGAGATGACTGTGCAACGCAATCTGGTGCGCGGTCGCGAGGTCCGCGCAGGTGCGCTGGGCCTGCTCCCACGCGGGACACAAGATATCGCGTGCCCAGGGAATCGTGCGCAGGGCGTCGATGCGCTGCGCAATGAGCGCGTGATGATCGTGCAATCGTGGACAGGCATCGACCGCCAGCCGTTGGTGCGGACCCGGCGCCGTCACGGTGGCGAGCGATTGAAAAAAATCGGCGGCCGTGTCGACATCGGGCGGGGTGATGTCGTCGGAAGTAAAACGGCGATGTTCGATGAATTCGTAACAGGCGATGGCGGTGCGCGCATCGGCAAATTGTGGTTGTGGGACGGGCGTGATGCCGGCGCGTTGTAAGGCTTCGATCGCGGAAAACTCACGCTCCATGCGCTCTGCCGCGGATGGTGTGCCGTCGCGGTATCGCTTGAGCAAAAAATCGCCGCTCGTGGTGTGCAGACGGAGTGTCGCACTGTTATGGCCGCCGACGACCGCGGAGGTAGCGCGTACGGCGAGTCCATGGGCGGCACACAATGCCGCGATGTTGATGTCGTTCCAATGCATGGCAGTCACTCGCTGCGTTACATGTGGATTGCGCAGCGCACACTTTTTCCGGCGCGCATCAGGTCGAGTGCGGTGTTGATATCTTCCAGCGGAAAACGGTGCGTGATGAGTGTGCGCGGATCGAACGCGCCGCTCGCGGCCAAGCGCATGTAGCGCGGAATATCTTCGTGTGGGATTGTTCCGCCGCCACACGAACCACGCACGGTGCGATCGAAATGCAGCGGCAGCGTGCTGATGGCGGCGGTTTCTCCCGCGCGCGGCACGCCCACCAAAATGGTGCGACCGCGCGGATGGGTGAGTGTGCATGACGCTTCAATGAGCGATTGCACACCAGTATTTTCGATTACCGCATCGGCGCCGTGCGGCAGAATATTTTTCAGTTGGGTCTGCCAATCAGCAAAGCGCGTGTTGATCGTATGCGTCGCGCCGAATTGTTTGGCGGTGACGAGCCGTTCTGGCAAGCAATCGAGCGCGACAATTGGCAATGCGCTGCAGAGTTTCGCCGCCATAATTTCGCACAGTCCCACGCCGCCGGAACCCAGCACCACGACCGATTCGCCGGGTCGCACGCGCGCTTCGTTGCTGATCACGCCGAACGCGGTGGTGATCGCACAACCGTACAGCGCGGCGGTTTCCAAATCCGTATCCGGTGGAATCACGGTGCAGCGATTTTCCGAGACGATGGCGATTTCCTGAAACGTGGTCACGGGTCCGGCATTCACGATGCGATCGTTCCACCGATACAGTGCGCCCGCCGCTTGAATTCCCAGACTTGGCCGCCAATGCAGCACGACGGTGTCGCCCACGCGAATCTGCGAAACGCCCGGACCAATTGCGGTGACGTGCCCGCTCGCCTCGTGGCCCAATAAATGTGGCAAATATTTATCGGGACCTTTGCGCCCCTCGATCTCTCCGAGCTGCGCACCGCAAATTGTCGTGGTGTGAATGTGTACTTCCACTTGCCCACACTGCGGCGCTGGCGGCGTAAGGTCGGCGATCGTGAGTGGTGCGTTCAGAGTGGTGAGAATCGCAGCGCGCATGCAAGTTGTATAGCGATGCGCCGCGTGTGAGTCATGTGAAATCGAGGTGAAAAAAATGCGATGAGTAAGTGCCAATAACGATTGGGGACGTTCCACCGATCCAGCGAACCGTGGGTTCAAGAAGCGATTAATTGCCCATTCCACAACTGTTGAAAGAATGTTTCGGCGGGTAGAATGCGCGTGCCGTCGTCGTCGGTGCGGCTTGCGGATTCGAGCGACACCACGATGCGTTTCTTGAGCCGCAGCTCTTCGGCAAGTGCGGTGATGCCGCGATAGTCGCGCGGATGTACGCGCTCTTTGGCCTTCACTTCGATGGCGATGGTATCGTCGATCAGAAAATCGACTTCGAGCTGCGAGGTGCTGCGCCAATAACTGAGCGTGCGCGCACTGCGTGTGTAATCCAGATACGCGCGCAGTTCCAAGAAGACCTGATGCTCGAGCGCGCGCCCGTACAGATCCGAGCCGCGTGAGATTTTTCCGCGCTGCAGTAGTGTGTTGGCGACACCGACATCGAAAAAATAAAATTTTGCGGTGGCGACGGCTTTCCGCGTTTTCGTTTTTCGAAATGCGGGGAGCTGATGGCCCACCAACGTATCTTCCAGAATTTGATAATATTCCCGAATCACGCGCGGTGCAACGCCGGCATCGCTTGCAACAGCGGTGAAGTTTACCTGCTCGCCGTTGGTGAGTGCGGCGATTGGCAGAAAGCGGGAAAAATTCTCGATGGAGCGGGTGAGCCCTTCGGCCTGGATTTCTTCCTGCAAATAGACACCGACGTAATTGCGCAGATCGGCGGCGGGATCGGTTGATTGGAAAATGGCGGGCAGACTGCCGATATTCAAACGACGATCAAGATGTCGATGTTCGACTTCGGCGGAGACCAGCGGGTGCAGCGCCAGCATCCAGGCGCGTCCGCCCAGCAGATTTGCCGCGCCTCGCTTCAGTTTACTGGCGCTGCTGCCTGTAAGAATGAAGCGCAATTTTGGATGGCGATCGATCAGGAGTTGGACTTCATCGAGCAACGAGGGCAATTTTTGTATTTCATCGATGATGATGAGTTGCGTGGCGGGCGGCAGTCGTTGTCGCAACAGTTCCGGCCGTGCGCTCAGTTCGCGAAAGGTATCGGCCGCCAACAAATCCACATACAGCGCTTTGGGAAACTGCGCGCGTAGCAACGTGCTTTTCCCGGTTTGGCGCGGCCCAAGGAGGAATAAAGACCGCTTTTTGAGCGGCGTCGCCAGATTCACGATACGTGAAAACATGACACAATTATGCAGATTTTCATGAAAATCTGCAATATATTTGCATAAATTATTATTTCGTTACATCGGGATGGTGGTGTGAATCAGGACTTCGACTTGCCCACACTGCGGCGCTGGCGGCGTAAGGTCGGCGATCGTGAGTGGTGCGTTCAGAGTGGTGAGAATGGCAGCGCGCATGGCGATCGTATAGCGATGCGCCGCGTGTGAGTCATGTGAAATCGACGCACGCCACAGGATTCAGGAAGCGCCCTTCCGTGGCCAATTTTTTACTGTGCCGCACGCGACTCGGTCAGCAGTTGCGTCAGCCAGGGTTCTGCAAATGCGGGGAGAGCCGCGTGGGTATAGTACCCCCAAAATCTCGGGGAACGCACGGCGCGAAATAATTCTTCTTTCAATTCTTGCGGAGAAATTTTCAGTGTGTCGGCGGCAGAGTCGGTTGCGATGTGGTCCGGCCGGGGGATGTCGTGTTGGGTGTCGGGTACGCGGCGGGGTTGGCCCAGCGGATGTTGTGAAAAAAGTTTCTCCACCTGCGCCGGCGTGTTCCACCCCAACGTCTCGGCTTGCTTCAAAATATAATAGGTGGTCACGATATCGAGCACGCGATTGTCGAGGCGTTCGTCGTTCAGGTTGAAATGGAGCGTTTTGTAATTTGTCGAGTCAAATGCGGGTGGGCTGCTCAACATGCCGATGTAGGCGTGCAACAAATTGTCGCGCTGTGCGGCGTTGTGTGCGGGCGCGCCGTGTTGCAGATACAACATGGCGCGCGCGAATCGCAGGTATTCATCGTACTTGACCGTGTACTCATTTTTCAGATCATGTATATTTGTCGGTGCATACTCGAGTTGATTGATCTCCGATGGAATCAGCCGACGATGTTGCGAGGTGGCCCACGCAAAACGATATTGCAATCCATCCGGTCCGCGCAGTCGCAGCCAATTTCCATCCCACTTACCCAAGAGTAGTCCGCGCTCGGCGTTGTAATAGTATGTCTGGTCGGTGCCGTATGCCACGATGCGTACTGGTTCGAATGTGAGCGTCGACAGTTCTTCGAAAGTCACGGGCGTGCCGTGTTGATCGAGAAGCATTTCTTGCGTGAGGGATTCTATTTCCGGATCGCGTGATGGCAATGTCAGCGGCACAATGACTGCCGTGCGATCGGAAAATTGTAATTGAAACAACCGTCGTCCCCGCGAGTCGTTGGTGTCTTGCTCAATGGCCGTGCCGCTTGGCGCGGCGGGCTGCTGCGATTCTTCGATCCGCTGATTTTCGATAATGAGATCGTGTTGGCGCTGCGCAGTATTTTCATCGCAGATCGAATGATCGGTGAATTGCTCGGGAAGATCCCATTGCAAAATTTTTCCTTCCATTTGATCCACGAGCCATTGGCGCGGGTTGGGATGATTGGTGTGCAACCAATCGAAAAATGTATTCAGATTGTGGTCTGTATAGGGGCCTGCTTCGTGATATTGAAAACGCATCGTGCCCAGCAATTTTCCGCGATGGTCGTAGGTCAACGGATCGTAACGAAATAACTGCGCATCGATTTCGATCCGGCCTTCCTGCATCGTGCGACCAATATCTCTGGGAAAATATTCAAGTCGCAATTGCGCCGATTCCAACACGAAATGTCCCGCCCACAACGCCGCGCCTTGCAGCGGTGCCGTGGGAATTTTTTTGGCGATGGTGGTGAGTAATGTGGTGGCCCGCTCTTCCATGTCTGGCGCGAGCTTCCCGAGTTGACGATAGAGTTGATCGATGACCTGGTGATTTTCCAATCGACCATGCGCCGCAATGGCGGCCTTGGATCTTTCTTCGATGACGGCAAGGATCGAGCTGCCCGAGAATACTTGCGCGAACAATTTTTGCGGCGGTGGCGATTGCGGCGCGACAATTTCCGCGCGTGTATCGAACGGCGTGGCATCGAGTGCGATCAAGGTTTGCGTTGCCGGATTGTAGGTCTGTACCCACAGATGCAGTGGCGTTTCGTAGACTTCGTCGCCATTATTTTTTTCGGCGACACCAAGCCCACCCGCCACCAAACGCACGTTGTATCCGTACGCGAGGGCGGCCACATAGAATTCCAGATTTGCTAATTCGAGGCGACTGTTTTCGATATCGATGGTTTCGATTGTGCTCAATTGTGCGTATCCACCGATCGATTGCAGCCGCGGGGCGTTGTCGTTGCTGCGCTGCACGGTGAGCAGGGGAGTGCCGAAAGACAAATCACCGTCACCATAGAGCGATGAGGAGAGGTGATCGGCGATGTCGATGGGCGACGAAATATTTTCCGTTGCCTGCGCTGCAAAAATTTCTGGCAGATGATCCAGGATGGCATGGGTTGCGATGGTGGCGACATTGGGCCAGTGAATCGGTGCGACCGGGTCATTCAGAAAAATTGCGGCGGCGGCGTCCGATCGCCATGCATCTATCGTTGCGGCCAGTGCCGACTCGATCGCAATGGTCACCAGCGTAGTTGCTGCAATTGCCAGTGTGTGGTCGTCTTGGAGCACATCGCTCTGCTGCAATTGTTGCAATGCGGCGCGTGTGATGGTGCGTGCATCGCCGGCAAAACGTTGCGTCATGTGTTGAATATTTTCTGTGCGTTGTATGTACTGTGTGATGGTTTGCTGCGTTGCAATGACTGCGCTGGTGCCGGCCTGCGCGCCTGCGCCGACGACTTCGACAATCTGCTCGACGCACGGCTCCCCAACCGCTGCGGCACTTTCTGCCAACGCGCGCAGCAATATCATCATCCGTTCCTGCTCACGCGTTGTAACGGGTGGTGTGGACATAGCGCTCCACCGTGTGTATCGGCGTGGCGAAAAAAAAGTTGCGTCGATCGCAATTTGTAAACCGCAAACGCTCTGATTTTTTCACCCTCAAAAAAATCGCCAAAAAAGATTGGTGATTCTCACAGGTTACGACCCCGTGGAACGTCCCCAGTTGTTATTGGCATGTTGAGTTCTGTTTTTTTACTCGAAATAGATAAACGAATAATCGCCGGTGTAGTTCGCGCGATCGTACCACCAGCGCCATTCGTCGGGGGTGAAGAAGGCTTCGCAGGTGAGTTGCCAGTAGAGCAGATTCGCCTTTTCGGCCTCGTTTCGGTACGATTCGACGCAGATGTATTGGCTGCTGCCGCGGCCCACGCGCACGATTTCTTGCAACGCGCGTTCCAGATCGAAACAATATAAATTGTGCAGCGTGTTGATAGAAATCACGAGATCGAAACTCTGATCGGGAAACGGGAGTGCGTTGGCGTGCGCGATTTGCAGCGAATTTCTCACCTCGGGTTTGGCGTGTTCGATGCCGTACGTTGAAACATCGATGCCCGCAACTTCCAGACCGGGAACGACTTGGGTGAGATCGTACAACAAAAACGCCTTGCCGCAGCCGACATCGAGTACGCGCATGCCGGGTGTGAGTTGGTAGTGTGCGGCGATTTTTTCGGCAACCACCCGCCAGCGTCCGTCGTACGTGTATCCGCCGTATCCGGTGTGGCGTGCGCCGTCCCAATACTCGCGGTCGAATTTTTTCGCGAGCGTCGCCGCTTCCGCTTTCGGAAATTCATTCACGCGCGCGAGATAATCGCGTTTTGTGCTGGTGTGCACGCTGGTCAGAAAATCCACATACGTTGGTTTCATAGTGCGCGCTCTATCGCGCGCTGCCTGTGGTGCTGTCAAGTAGCGCGTGGAGGCCTCGCGTTCCACTGCACAAGCACAACCTAGGATCTGGAACTGGAATAGGATTTGGATTAGGAAACTGCGGATTAGGATTCCTGCCAATAGACTTCGCGCAGCTTGCGGAGTTGCGCTTCGGCGCATCGTCCTCGTAATCGGGTTTCTCCTAATCCTGATTCTTAATCGAGATCGAGATCGGTTGTCAGCCGATGCCGATTCCGAATCGCTGTTAGCGGTGTTAGCAAATTTTTGAGGTATTTTCTAAAACTCTGCAGGTCTGCTCTGCAATTTTTTCTGCGGTGAGCGCTTGGCGTTCCAGAAGCGTGGCTTGCGTTCCGTAGTCTTCACAAAAATTATCGGCGATGCCGCAACGACGGAAACGTTTCGGTGATTTCCAATCGGTTTCGGCCATGACTTCCGCGACTGCGGAACCGAGCCCGCCAATGCGACTGTGCTCTTCGATGGCGATCACCAGCGGAACCGCGGCGGCTGCGGATTGCAGGCCGACTACATCCAGTGGCTTGATCGTGTGCATGTGCAACACGCCCGCGCGAATATTTTTTTCGGCGAGGAGTTGTGCGGCGTCGAGTGCGACGGTGGTCATGATGCCGGTGCTCACGAACAAGACATCGCCGCCAGTTTGCATCGTGATGGATTGTCCAATCTGAAAATTATTTTCTGGTCGACTCACGATACGGTCAAAGCCTTTGGCGAGACGGATGTAGAGCGGGCCGGGCCAATCCAGGGTTTGCGGCATGAGGCGCGCCATTTCGTCGGCGTCGCAGGGTGCGACAATGGTGAAGTGCGGAATCACGCGCAGCAGCGCGATGTCGTCGGTCGCCAAATGGGTCGGGCCGAGTGGGGCGTAGACTAATCCGCCGCCGCTGCCGATGAGTCGGAGTGGTAAACGCGGCATGGCGGCATCGACGATGATTTGTTCCAGACAGCGGCGCGTGAAAAATGTGGCGATGGTGTTGCCGTACGGGATTAAACCGTGCGCGGCCAATCCGGCCATGAAGCTCACCAGATGTGCCTCGGCGACGCCTTCCATGAAAAATCGTTCGGGAAATTCTTTTTGGAAATTGGCGAGCGTGCCGTGGCCCAGATCGGAACCGACAAACACGACGCGCGGATCGCGTTGCGCCAGGCGATGAATATGCTCTAGGCAGGCTTTGCGCATGTGGCGGATCCCTGTTCGGCGTCGAGCGCGGCGGTCAGGCGCGCGGCGTCGTCGGCGGTGAAGGTGGTTTTGTGATGCCAGGAAAAATTACGTTCGATTTCCGCAATGCCTTTGCCTTTCACGGTGTGACAAATAATCGCAGTCGGCCGCTGGGCCACGAGTGGCAATTGTTGCAGCGTGGTGCGCAATGCGTTCACATCGTGTCCGTCGATACTCGTGACGCCCCAACCAAAACTTTTCCATTTGGCGTCGAACGGTTCCAGACCCACCACGTCGTCGGTGCTCGCAAAACTTTGTTGGCGATTGTAATCGATGAGTACGGTGAGATTGTCGAGGCGATGCTGCGCGGCGGCGAGCGCGCCTTCCCAAATACTGCCTTCGTTGCATTCACCGTCGCCCACGACGACAAAAACGCGCGTCGGCCTGCGGGTGATGCGCGCGCCGACCGCGAGACCGACACCAAACGACACGCCGTGACCGAGCGAACCGCTGGAACATTCCACGCCCGGCACACGAGCGCCTTCCGGGTGCCCGCCCAACATCGCGCCGTCGTGACTCACGCGCCACAACTCCTCGTGCGAAAAAAATCCGCGTTCCGCGAGTTGCAGATACAGAGCGAGGCACCCGTGGCCTTTGCTTAAAATAAATCGATCGCGATCTTCCCAGTCGGGCTCATGTGGATTGATACGCAAAATGTCCTCGTACAAGACGCGACAGATTTCCAGAATCGACAACGCCGACGGCAAATGCCCGCGGCCACTGCCGTGCATGCAGCGAATAATTTGTCGGCGCTGTTCAATACTGCGCGCGTCGAGGTGGGCGTCGTGCGTCATGAGGCGACCGCCCAACGGGTCGCTGCGAAATCGGCAATCTGCTGCCAATGCGAAAAGGAGATGATTGCGTTTGTGCGGTATGCACCGCAGTGGTGGCCTGGATCTGCCGTGTACCAAATCGGTTGCGTCGTGCGACCGTGGGGAAATTGCGGATGACACAGGACGTCCAGGCGATCATCGATAAAGAGGTCGCAGCGGGCGGTGCGAATCAATTCCACTTTTTCGTCGATGGTGTCGGCAAACTGCAATTGCGCGGGCGGTGCCTTGTGAAACCAGGATTGCTGCGCGAGCCAGGTGCGCGCCGCGTCGCGGAGCGGAAAGGCCGGACCCAACGCGGGTCGCACCGACTTGTGGCTGATGATGACGAGGCGATGCCGTGCGGCGACGGCCCAGTGCCAAAAGGCCGGTAATCCGTCGCAGACCGTGGCTTCGCGGAGAATACGCTGGCCGTAGACCTCGCCTTGCAACTCGGTCCATCGCGCCTCGCCCGCGGGTTGCGCGCGCAGCGCAGTTCGCACCGCGATGCGACTCACGGGGCAATCGATGGCGAGCCATCCGCGCGCCACCGCACCCGCATGAAACGCGCGATCGAAATTAATCATCGTATTGTCCAAATCCATTCCAATGACCGCCATGCTGGCAACCTAAAGAGGATTGCCGCGGAGGGACAGCAAAAAATGTGGGGAATTTTTCTGCACGCCGTCTCGCGGATGTGGTACAAATTCGGTATGGCCACTCCATTCATGACCACCGCCAATCAACCGCTCCGTGTCTTGCTCTCGACGTCCATGTCGAAGGCGGGATTTTTTATTTCGCCGCCCATGGGGTTGGTGCGACTGCAATATTATCTGCAGGAACGCGGGATCGAGTGCGACATCATGGATCTCGATCTGAACGATCAGCCCGATTATCCGGGGCGTGTGGAGTGCGGTTACTACGACATCGTTGGGTTCTCCGTGTCGCACTATAATGTGGAATGCGATCTCGATATGCTCTGGCGCATGCGGCGCGGGGTGCGCTCGTGCGGGAAGCGCTGCCTGTTTGTGGGCGGTGGGCAGGAAGCGACCATGAATTACGAGCAGTGGCTCGATATGGGCATCGATGTGGTGCTCACCGGTTTTGCGGAACGATGGTTGTATGAATTATGCGTGCGCTTTGCGAAGACGCGCGCCGATGATCCGTGGCATACCGTGGTCGACGGATTGCACGGCTGCGCGGTGCGCTTACCAGACGGTCGCGCGCACTACACGCCGAATCCCGCGCTCACCATCGAGGATTTTCAGGATTTATCGTACACGCAACTCATGCGTTTGCATATGCCGTACCAGGCGTATTGGGATCAGGTGCGCAGCGAAATTGGCAGCACGAATTTTCACAAAAATAAATTCACGGTGGAATGCGCGCGCTTATTTACCTCGAGTCATTGCCCGCGCGGGTGCGGGTTTTGTAGTTCGCAAACCTTTGTGAAGGCCTCGCAGGGCGGCAAATCGCCGATCATCATGTTGACCGCGCAACAAGTCACGGATCTGCTCGTGCATTACTCGCAAGTATATGGCGCGCGCAGTTTTCTGTTTAGCGACGATGACTATCTGGTTGGTTCGCGGCCGGGATTGGAACGCGCGTTTGCCATCAGCCAAATGATTATCGCCGCCCGCGCCAAAGGACTGATTACCGACGATGCGCATTTTTCCTGTCAGACGCGGGTGGTGAATTTTCTCTCGCGCAGTGGTGGCGTGGCCGCGCCGCATTGGGAATTTATTGAATCGCTGCACGCCGCCGGATTTCACAGCGTGGGCCTGGGCGTGGAAACATTTTCCGAACGCCTCATGCGATTGCCGTCGGTGAATAAAGTCGGCGTGACGGTCGCGGATTGTCGCATGGCGATCGACGCCTTGCTCGCGAAGGGTTTGTTGCCGCAGATTAATCTCATTCTCGCCATTCCGGAATCCACCGTCGACGAACTCATGCAAACGATGCATGCGGGCGCGGAATATATTCGCAAAGGCTGTCAGGTCGCGGTCACGGTATTAATGAAGGCGATTCCCGGCGCGCCCATGTTGTTGTGTGGTGATTATCGCCATTCTACGATCGATTGGAAAAATCCGGAAACGAATCAGACCGTAAAAATCGCGCATTATTTTTTGCCGAACGATCCGCAGATCGCCGACATTGTGCACGACATCGAACCCGCCACGCTCGTTGAATTGCAACGCTGGAAGGACAACAGTCCGTGGCAAGGCGGCACGACGCCAAAATTTCTGTACGGCCTGGCGGCGTTCATTGCGGTGAGTGAATTGCTGCAGCGTCCCGCCGACGCCGCCTACTTTCGCGAAGTCACGGGTGAGATTATTACCGAAGTGAATACGTTGGCGGTGATTTGAATTTTTGTCCCTACGTCCGTACGTCCTTACGTTCCTATGTCTTGCAAAGGATGGTAACAGATTTATTGTGGTGTAGGGACATAGGGACATAGGGACATAGGGACAACTCTTCCGCACATTTCGCGGCGCGGATGGCGAGTGCTGTGCAGGGCACGGGCGGATCGCGTAAACATTTTTCCCAACAATCGAGCGCGCTCCCGACAAATCCCGCGAGCGAATACGCGTAGCCGACGGCCACGCGGGTGATCCAGTCATCTACGGTTGGTGAATCCGTAATGGAGGGGGCGACCGGCAGCGCACGCGTGATGGGGTCGTGCGCGAGTTGCGCAAAGGGTATGTGATACGCACCCGCGTGCAAGGTCTTGAGCCAGCCCGCTTGGGCGTGTTGAATAAATTCTTGGCGCGCGTTCCAGTCGGTCAGATAGTGTTCGACCAACGTCTGCAGTTCGGAGGCCGTCCGAAAATATACCAAGGTGTCGGCAGTGAAGCATCCGACGCTGCGTTCCCCAGGATCGCCATACACGGGCGCCACGACCAAGGGAAAACCGCCCGCCGCAATGCACTCGACGGCGGTGGGATGTGGGAGGCGAATGGTATCGACGGGCGTGCAGTCAATCGTGATGGCCGATGTGCGAAAAATATGTGCGGTTTGTTCTCGCGTGATGAGTGATCCACACAGCTGTGCGGGCAATAACCGCCCCCAATCTGCACCGAACACAGTGGTGCGGTATCGCATCAAGGTGGGGAGCAGACTCATGACCCAGCGAATGCGCATTTGTGCATAAAACAGCCATTCGATTTTGTTGACGGTTTGCGACCAATAGGCGGCGCTGGGATCACCTGGTTGTTGGACCTGTAAATGGTGACGCAGATGCCACAACAAGGGACCGATCGCGGCGTACCCGCGCGGGCTGATCGAGGTGACGAGTTCATACAATTCGTTGAACTCATTGTAGGTGACGGCATAATAGCGTGTGTTGTGCACAATGGCGATGTCCCGCTCGAGTTGCCCGCGCAGGGCGACGGGAGGCGCGAGCGGTTGTTGGGCATTCACATAATGATACGGATAAAAATAGGTGGGCACTTGGGCGGGTGCGTACATGGTGGCGTTCTGCGTGGCGTGTTGAAAAAAAATCGTTTGCCCGTCGCCAAAGAAAGTGGTGAGACAGGGATAACTCCAACCGCCTTGGAAGATGTGGTTTTGTTGTGAGAAGGTATCGCGGAAAAATGCATAATGCGTGAGTTTGCACCGCCGCAACGCCTCCCGTTGAAACAACACCGCCTCCAGCGAAAAAAATGGCGCGAGGTTGCGAGACGCCACGGCCTGCCAGCGTTCGCGTTTTGCGCAGGCCACGAGGGCGCGCGTGGCCTGCCTGAATGGTTCGCACGCGCGGTCCACGCGCTGCGGGTCGCGGTCGGCGCTGGTGCACGGGGTGACCCCCGAGACGAACGCATCGGTGCCGGAAAAAATCTCGTCCATTTTCCAACGCGACAAGGTGTCGGGAGGAAAGAGCGGTGTGAAAGGGTCGGCGTCGTGGGGATCTTGTACGAGGTGAAGAAAACCGATGCGCCGACTGCGCGGTGCGGTCTCGTCTGCGTAGGTGATCACCGTGTCGTTGTGAAAACGGACCGCGGCGGAGACGGTGTGCAAGGCGCGATGCAAATAATGGAGGTACGTCGTTTCGAAGGCGTGTTCCGGTAATCCAAAAATGGTGATGTGTGACAAGGCAGCTTCCGCGGCGCGCAGCACCTGCAGCGCCAGGTGCGCCAATTCCTGTTGATACCATTGGGTATGAAACGTTGGAAAATGCAGTGGTGAACAGAATCCCCAGCCACCACGACACAGCGTAATCGAGGAGGGTTGCTGCAGCATGATCGACGACTGCCTGCCAAACAGATCCTGCCACGCGCCGGTTTTTTCGATCACGATGGCCCGCCGCGTGTGGGGCCACATTTTTTGCAACGCCGGCAGATGCTCGATGCCCAGAAAAACGGGCGTGCGCTCTGTGGGGAGCGTGAGTGCTGCACTGACATTGTTCGCGGCCGCACGAACGCGTTCACTCACCGACCAGAGTGCAATCGGTTGTCGGGTGATGCCGGTCACGTGGAGAAAATCGCCACTGAGGGTGCATTGAAACGGTGGCGCTGGTGGGGCGGTCATTGGCGCGGTCGATATCAACTTGACACGATTTCTTCCATCGAATTAATGGCGCGGCATGGTGGAACGTTCTCCCATCCTTTTTCGCGCCGCCACCTCGGACGACGACGCCCGACTCGTGTATCGCTGGCGCACCGATCCGCGCACCATGCGCTTTTTTTTTGATCGCACCGTGATTCCCCTCGAGGCGCATCTGGCGTGGTTTCGGCGCGTGCTCACCGACCCGAACGAATTCGTCTTGCTCGCGTCTGTTGCCGCGCAACCGATCGGCGTGGTGCGCTGCTCGGTGTTTGCAGAAAACGGACAGACGTTTGCGCAAGTCGGTCCGTATCTCGATCCGGATTTGCAAGGCCAAGGCTTGGGAAGCCGCATGCTGTCTGCGTTTGCGCAAATGTGGTGTCCCGCGCAGCTCCCGCACGTTCACACCCTCATCGCCAAAATCGCTGCGGATAATCAACGCTCGCAGATCTGTTTTGCGCGCGCGGGATTTACGGCCACGCCCTTGCAGGTGTGGGGGATGCACTGCATCCGCGCCGTGGCGCGTCTCGTCATGTTGCCCCCCGCGGACGCGCAAGCCCAAATCGCCCGCGCCTGCCCACCAGATCAGGTCTGCGATCATACGGTGTATGTTGTTAGGAAATAGGGAGGGGTAGGGCGAGGGCCGAGGGACGACCGCTCCTTTGGTCGCTGGGACGTGGGACGAAACTGCAGTGAGTGAATGCCGTTTCGTCCCTCGTCCCAGTGAGCGTGAGCGAACGGTCGTCCCTCGGCCCTCGCTCTATCGCTTCCGATCTCCTATTCCCTATTCCCTAGTCTCTAGTCTCTATCTCCTTCGCACATCGCGCCGCGCGTTGCGCGAGAATCGTGCACGGTACGGGCGGATCGTGCAAGCATTGCTCCCAACACGCCAGTGCGCTGTCGACGAAACCCGCCAATGAATAGACGTACCCGGTGGCAACCCGCAGCAACCAGCGATCGAGCGCGACGTTCTGTGTGATGGGAAATGTACGGTCCGCTGCGGCGGGTGTAATCGGTTCCATCAATAATTCGGAGAGTGGACGATGAAAACTGCCCGATTGTAATGTCGGTAACCACGTTTGCTGGGCATTGACGATGTATTGTTGGCGGGCCGTGTCATCCCCCAGAAATTTTGCGAGCAGATTTTCACATTCGGCGGGCGTGCGAAAATGCGCGAACGTCTGCGCGTGGAAACCGGGCACGCTTGTTTCGTGCTGGTCACCAAACACCGGAGCCACGACCAGCGGGCATCCGCCGACTGCGATGCATTCCACGGCCGTTGCATGCGGCAAGCGCGTGGTTTCAACCGGGGTGCAATCAATGGTGACCGTCGAGGTGCGAAAAATTTCGCGGGCCTGCGTGTTGGTAATCGAACCGCCGATCAGGGCGGGCGGCAGAAATCCATCCCAGCCGTTGCCGTACACGGTGGCGCGATAGCGCGAAAGCACGGGTTGCAAGGCAATGACCCAACGAATGCGATTCTGGGCATGGAAAATCCACTCGAGCGTGCCCATCAGTTGTGACCAATACGCGGTGTTGCCGCATCCGCGGGAGTCGGCGAGCAGTTGCCGGCGTAAGAGCCAGAGTAGCGGGCCAATCGCGGCGTAGCCGAGTGGACTGACGGTGGTAATGAGTTCGTGTAATTCGTTGAACTCGGTGCATCGCACCGCATATTCCCGGCACGTGTGGACAATGGCAATATCACGGTGCATGGCGGCGCGTGTCGTGAGCGGGGGCGTAATCGGCTGGTGACATTCGAAATAATCGTACGGAAAAAAATAGACCGGACACTGACGCGGCGCAAACAGTGCGGCGTTGAAACTGGCGTGTTGCAAAAAGGTGGTGTGTCCATTCGCGAAATGCGTGTCGATGAGATCGAAGCACCAACCGCCCACAAACAGGCGCTGCTGATGCGAAAAAAAATCGCGAAAAAAGGCGAGATGATGCAGGTCGAGTTGTCGCAAGGCCTCGCGATGAAACAGTAGGGTTTCCAATCCGAAAAATGGTGCGAGGTTGATTGTCGCAAAGGCGCGCCAACGCTCGCTGCGCGCGCGGTCGATTAATGCGTGCGCCGATGCGGCGAAGCGACCGCAGCGCTCGATCGCGCGCTGTGGATCCCGATCGAGTGCCTCGGCCGTCGCGCCCTCAAATAATCCGGGAGGATGGTCTTGTGGTGTCAGCGGCATCATCCAATCCGTGAGGACGTTGGGCGGAAAATAGGGCGCAAAGAGCCGGCTCTGTTGCGGGAGATTGGCCGACTGCAAAAACCCAATCCGTTCCGCCGCAGGTGTCGCCCGGTGCGCGCGATACACGGGTGTATGTTCCCGATGAAACTGCGCGGCGCACGCGACAGAATACAATGCCTGATGTAAATAATGCAGATACTCCGTTTCCCACGGATGTTCCGGCAATCCAAAAATGGCGATATTACACAAGTCGATGTGCGTCAGGTGCAATGCCTGCAGTGCCAAGTCGGCAATTTCTTGCTGGAAAAGTTGGAGACGAAATGTGGAGAATTGGAGCGGAGAACACAATCCCCAACCGCCGCGACAGAGGTGAATATGTGCCGGGATCTTTGTGAGGGCGTGTGTGTGCAGAAAATACTCACACCAGGTAGCACATTTTTCGATGAGCAACACGGGCCGTGTTGTGGGCCACTGCTGCAACAACGCGCTCAGATGTTCGATGCCAAGCAACACGGGCGTGACAGCGTTCGGTAGATCGTGTGCGCGTGCGACATTGCTGGCCGCGATGGTTTGGCGTTGTGCGAGCGATCCCAATGCGACCGGCTGCGCAGTAATTCCCGTCGCACAAATCTGATCGCCGATGAGTGTGACTTGTAGCGGGGCGGCGGCGGGGTTGGCCATGTCGCACTGTCGCTTATGAACAAAAAAATGCAACGAGGATTTTTACAACCGATCTCGATCTCGATGAGGAAAAACCCGATTACGAGGACGCTGCGCCGAGGCGCCACTGCGCAAGCTGCGCGCAGTCCCATCAATAATACCAAATCGGGACGCTGTCTGACCGATACACATACTGAATCGGCAAGAGCGGTGCGAAGTCGGCGAGTGGTTGGCGGTGGACAATCGCGATTTTGAGGGCGGTCATGATCGCGGACCATTCGCGCAGGACATCGAAGGTGAGGTTAATAAAACATTGGCGCGGCATGCCGCCGGCTTCCAGGAACCATTGCATGTTGAGTTCGACATCGTGGTCGAGATTTGCGGGCAGGCACGACAGGCCATTTTTTTCGAGCAAATGGGCGAGTCCGCGGTACGGCAGCAGCGTGCGCATCCAGTCGAGTTTGTCTTGTTGTTGTTCAATGGAGAGCGGTGGCGCCTTGCGGACTAGTAGGCGTTGGTTTTCGACATAACTGTGATCGCGCACGATATCGAAACCAACCGTCTGCAGTAAAAAGAGAAAATTCGCGTAACTGAAATTACACGTGTGTGAAATGCCGTGCGTGTTGAGCGTGAGATTTTCCTGATAATAGTTTGGCAATTCCAGATACGCGAGTCCGCCGGGCTTGAGCAGTGTGTGAATGCGCTCGATGACTTCGCGCGTGTTGTAGACGTGTTCCAACACGTTGCTGGAAAAAATCAGATCGAAACTCTCGGCCTGCAAAAAATCCTCGCCGAGCGGCAGCAATTCAATCTCGCCTGTGAGACAGGGAATCTGCAAACGTTCGCGAATGAAGGCCGAGCGATGCGAGGTGGCCTCGACGCTGAATGATGGAAATCCCGCGACATCGAAGGCCGCAATCGCGGTGCCCCAGCCGCTGCCGACTTCCAGGACTTTTGCGCCCGGCCGCAAATACGCGTAGGTCTTGGCGATGGCGTCGTTGCGGCACACCGCACCTTCTGGCCAGGATTTTTCGTCGCGCGCATTCGGATCCCACAGCGAACGATAATAATCCGCGTACCACGCGCGCGGTGGGCGTCGACTGTGTTGAAAAAATCCGCACTGCAGACACAACCCGAGTGTCAGAAATTGTTGACCATGCTGATTCGTCAGACAGGACGCTGGAATCACGCGCTCGTGGCACACCACGCACGCATCGTAGGCAATCATGGGCGGTTGCTGCGCATCGTACAAAAAATGTTTGTAGTGCGCGGCCTGTGCAAAATTTTGCACCGAGAGATGCAACCCTTGCGTCGCCAAGGGCAAAATACTGCGCTCCAGCGCCGTTTCGCCCGGTAGCGGTGTGCAGGTGACGACGACGTCGTCTTTCCAGATTTCATGCAAACGCGGGTCAATCATCAGTGGTGGTGCGGGTTCCATGGTCATCCTTTGATTGCCAACGCGCGGCGCGCCAGGTCTTGGTGGTTTCCGACATTTCGCCGACCAATTCTTCGAGATCGGCCACGCAGCCCAGGCAGACCGTGCCTGCGCCGCACTTGCTCTGAATCGCCTGCAGATTCATACCAGAGGACGCCAGCGCACGAATTTCATGCTCGGACACTTTTTGACAATAACAGATCAGGCGATCTTGCACGCGATTCGCGTGCGCGGTGGTGGGATCGGCGGAGGGCATGACGCGAATCATGTCGTCTTCGGAAATATTGCCGAACAACAATCCCAGATGATCCATGCCCGACAGAATGCCCGTGGGGCGGTGACGCGTTTGAATAAACGCATTCATTTTATATTTGAAATGAAAAACCAACATGCCGGGCCCCGCGCGCAACATATCGGCAGCGGTGGGAAATAATTCATCGAGCGCATGCACCTGCAGCGATTTTTTTGGAATCGTGCGACTCGCGTACAGTTGGTGTTCGCCATCGGCGCTGTAGAGCGCGACTTCATATTCATTCGTAAACGATTGATGATTCATCGCGACCAGCGAAAAGGCAAATTGGTCGGTGTGCATGACGCCCGGGTAATACAAATAGCTGCTGTCGATCATGGAGGGATCCGCGCCGCGGCCCACCAGCAACGGATATTCCACCGCCGTGGTGCCATCGCGTGTGTAGACCTGCGCCCAGACCTCGTTAAAAAAAGATGCCTTCATGCCTTCCGGATTGAGCGGCACCACCGTGACCTCGAAGTATCCGTGGTGGAGTGTGCGCGGGGCGATGAGCGGATTTAATGTGACGACCTGATGTCCGCCCCACACCAATTCGTCGGAAAACCATTCGGCGATGATCTCGCTCTGATCGAAAATACGTAGTCGCGCGGACATGGGAAAAGCGCGCGAGTTCTGGCAGATCATGACGCTGTTGAGTGTGAACGACGTGGAGTACTCGGCATCGCAACAACACCAACCGGAGCTGGGCGGGAAGAGATTGGCCAACGTGTTCGTGCGTTCTATAAGTGTTGAATCTGCCATATGTTGAGTGCCGTGTTGTAGATAAAATAATAATACATTGCGTTGACGAGATTATTTTCGATGTAGAGCGCGCCCGGCGCACCCGCCAAAAATTCGCGGGCCTTCGGAAAATTGGCCGAGATGCCGACCAGGCTGCTACAGTGCGGCTGAAAGGACAATTGCAGCACACCACCGTAATACGCCCCTTGGCTGTTGATCAACTGGAGTTTGAGATGGAGCACCGCGTCGCTCGTATTCGCGATCGCCATAAAGGTTTCGTGCGTGGCATCGCAAATGATCGTGGGCGTTACCAAGAGTTGCAGATTGTTTTTGAGCGCCGCTTTTTCGTGCGTTGTGGTCATGCAATGATCGTTGAACCACTGCGCATACATGCGCAACGATCCCAAATACGTTTCGGCCGTCTCCAAAAAAAATGTGCCGCACTGCAGACCGTCGCGCACGGGAAACAGATCGGCCATGGCGAAGGTGTGCGTGTGACGCGCTTTCAGCGTGCGACGCCCGGTCGCAATGCGCGTGCCATTTTGATCGTAGAGGTAATACTGGTAATCAATTTCGCGGCGGGGAATTTTGGGATGATCAAAAAAGCTGATACAGACGCGCGTGGTGAAAAACGACGAATGCACGGCAAAAATACCTTGCCGCCACGCGAGCGCAATCGATTCGAAGAAGGCCGCATACTCGGGATGCATTGCGATACGAAAAATAAATGGCAGGGCATCGGTCATGCCGCGCTGTTTGATCGCGGCATCGATCCAGGACTTGGCGTGCGGTAAGCGATCGGTGGGGGCGATACGGTCGAGATGTTGCTGCAAGGCGTCGAACGCGCCGCTAAAATAATACGCGAGGACTTGTTCGGCTGGTACGGCGGTGGCGAGTGACTGCTCCATCGTGGAGGGCTCCGAATCTGCGGCGCACTGTAACAACATTGCGTGCGGAACACTACTGCAAAACGGTCTGGTGAAGCTATGATCGGGAATATCTAGTGACCACTGCCTCTACTTTCCGAATCGCCGCGACGATGTCGTGGATTTCGGCGTCGGTGTAATTTTCGTTGAAGAGAATATTGAACGTCCGATCGCGAAACGTGCGGGCGTTGGGTGTGGCGGCGGGGCGCGCGAGATATGGGGCAAGCCATGGCCAATCTGCGACGACGTAGCGATAGTCGGGATTCAGATCGATGCCTTCCGCGCGAATTGTTTCGGCAAAAATCCGTTTGCTGACACGCAACGCCGCCGTGTCGACGGCGACGGTGTGAAAAAATGGCGCGGGCCGCGCGGCCGCTGGAATACTGATCGGGCGGACCGTGGCGGTGTCGGACAATGCGGTGTTGATCTGCGCGGCAATCGTGCGGCGACGTTCCAAAATATCTGGCAAACGCGCGAGGGTCGAGGCGCCGATCGCGCACGAGAGTTCGTCCTGATTGCAATTCAGCGCGGGAAATAAAAAGGTGGCGGGCTCGCGTGGCGCAAACTGCGGGTCGCCGAAATTTTTTCCACGATCGGCCAACGCGCGCACGCGCTGATACCGTGCGGCATCGCGGGTGTAGACCAATCCGCCACACCCGCCCGTCGCGTGCAATTTGGAAAACATGGTGGAAAAAACCGCGATCGATCCGAACGTGCCGACTTTCGTTCCGTCATATTCCGCGCCGTGCGCTTGCGAACAATCTTCAATGACGGCGATATTGTGTTGCGCAGCGATCGACAGGACATCCGTCATCGGTGCGGGAATCCCGGCGGTGTGGGTTATGACCGCTGCGCGCGTGTTGGGCGTCAGGGCGGCTGCAAACATCGAAGCGTCCAGATTCCAACTGTTGGGTGCGGCGTCGGCAATCACCACGCGATGACCGGAAAAAATAATCGGCGTGACGCTGCCCGGATCGGTGACTGGAGAAATCAGAATGTCGCTGCCCGCGGGTAGATCGAGCGCCTGCACGGCCAAAAAAATCGCGGCGGTTCCGCTGCTCACGGCATCGGCAAAGCCGCCGCCCTGAAAATCACAAAACGCGCGCGTGTATTTTTCTTCGCAGGCTCCCTGATATCCAAAATCGATTCCCGTGCTCCAACTCCGTTCGAACACCGCCGTCACCGCCGCCAATTCCGCCGCGCCAAATAATTTCCGCGCCGGCATCGGTCGCGTGCGCACCGGCGTGCCGCCATGAATGGCAAGAGGTGATGAATGATCAGCAGACATGTGCGATGCGTTTAGCCTCGAATTCTTGACAGTTCAAGATTTATGGCGGGCTATTTTCCTTCGGTGGCTGGCGGCGGTATGGACACCGCGGCTTTGCGGCCGGCGCGGGCAGCGATAATATGGCTGGCATGTTCGCTGCGCCGTGCGACAGGGATGTGGCGGGCATTGAGGGTGGACGTGAAGATTTTTTCCCGTCTGTGAATATTTGTATCAAAGGTTTTTAATGTCTTTGCCACTGCAGCAGCTGATGCTCGCACATGTCCCTCCCGTGCGAGCAAATTTTCCAGCACCGTGGCGTGGTCGGGATCCATGGCGCGGATCTGCGCGACCAGCGTGGCTACTGGCGCGTCGCTTTTCGCCCACGCCTCGCAGAGCGCAGCGACCCGGGACGATAATTTTTTCCCTTTCACCGTGGCTGCGGCCTGCCCGGTGTATTCGGCAAGGGGAATATGGCGGGCGGTGAGAACAGGCAGAAAGATTTTTTGCCAGCTGCTGATTGTTGGCTCAACGGTTTTCAGCTGCCTCGCCACTGCACCAGCTGATGCTCGCACATGTCCCTCCCGCGCGAGCAAATTTTCCAACACCGTGGCGCGGTCTGGGTCCACGGCGCGGACCTGCGCGACCAGCGTGGCTACTGGCGCGTCGCTTTTCGCCCACGCCTCGCAGAGCGCAGCGACTTGGAATGATAATTTTTGCCCTTTTACTATGGATGCGGCCAGCCCGGTACGTTCGGCAAGGGGGATGTGAAGCACGTCTAGAATGGGCATGAAGATTTTTTCCCAGTTTCTGATTGCTTGCGCAACGGTTTTCAGCTGCCTCGCCACTGCACCAACTGATGCTCGCACATGTCCCTCCCGCGCGATCAAATTTTCTGCCACGGTGGCCATGCGTTGGAGTTGCGTGCGCACCAGTGGTGAGTGTGATTGTGCGATTGCGGCCGTAACGCGGTGATGGAGCCACGAGAGCTCGACACGTTTGGCGTGCTGACATTGCGCAGCGAAATCGGCGAGGAGAATGCGCATCGCGGCCATGGCGATTTTTCCGACGACATGCAGATCGTTGGTGGTGTGCCGCACCCCAGTAGCCACAGCCCGCGGCAAATCGGCGAGGGCAGCGTCGGTGATGGCACGCCACGCGCGCACCGTATCGAGTACGTGTGCAGCGAGTGGGCGCAACGAATCGTCGTCGATGCTGATGGGGTCGGTGTTCATGGCGGCATGCGTCGCGATGTGCAGCCGCGCGAAATTTTGCGCGTGCGCATCGCCCAGTATCCGCACGCCCAGCGCGGGATAGCGGCGCTTCAACGTGGTACGCATTTGTGCGCGGGTTTTCTCTGTGTGTGTGGCATTGCTCGTCACTTCATGTGCATGCACCAATTGCAGCGTGCGAGCGGCTGAATCGAGATCGCCGACGAGTAGGTCCGATGCGTAGCGACCGTCCGGGGTTTGCACTTGCGGTTCGACACACAGCACGCGGTGTGGATGTGCAGCGGCGTCATCCAAAAATTCGGCGAGGATATTTTTGCGTGCGATGATTTCCGCGAGATGTCCGACCAAATGGTCAATCCATGCCTCGTACTGTCCATTCGGCACCCGACCGTGTTGCAATCCTGCTTTGACCGCGCGCAACCAGCGCAATAATTTCCAACCATCGGCGGGATGCAGCAGATTACAATGATCCGCCAGCCATTGCGCGAGCGCTGTGAATTCCGGCGCCAGCGTGAAAGGTAATGCCGCGCGCGGGGTGAGCCAAAAATCTCGGCTGGCGTGACGGAGATCCGCCAGTGGCCAATCGCCCCAGTTGTCGTCGGTCCACGGGGGAAGATGTAATCCGGTGTCGTGCGCCGGTGCTGCACTGTCGGCCGCGTCATGAATGTCGGCGAGTTGTACATGTTGCACCCAACGGGTCTGCACCGCCCGCGCGAGCAGATCGGTGTCGAGCTCCGCGCGCGGAACGAGATACAGCATGCGCTCGAGGATGATGCCGCAAACATTGGGACGCAGCACAGCCTGCGGCACTTCGTTCTGTGTCGTAACACCCAAGCTCGGTGCAACGTAGACATGCACCGCGAGCGCGCTCAACGGAAAATGTGCGCCGTGATCGACCAGCGCGGTGCACTGTCGCCACAGCGCGCCCACACACGGAATATCCAAAATCGGATCGAGCGCCGCATGCGAAAATTGCGATCCCAATGGCACCGGCGTGCCTGGCACCAATCTGCGTTGCACGAAGACATCAACTGTGCCGCGCTGCACGACCGGCGCGCGATAGGTTCTGCGCGGAGATGGCGTCGTGGTAGCCGCCAGTAATAAATGTGTGAGACGAATTTCAACCATACGCATGAGTTATCGACGCTACGGCAAAAAAGTTGCTCCACGCCAAAAAATACCTGCCAATAACGACTGGGGACGTTCCACTGATATGGAAGTGGCGGAAATTATTTTGAAAATTCGGCAATTTTTCTGGAGATATTTGGGTGAAATTTGCCCCGCACATACAAACCAGCCCGCTGCATAACGGACAGCCCACATCCTCGCGCGCTTTTATTTGCATTCGCGCCGTTGATCACCTAGTCCCCCCGCTCACATGCACGCACTCCCCATTATCATCGCGGTCGTCTGTTTTTTTGCGATTGCCTATCGATACTACAGCGCCTTCATTGCCGCCAAAGTTCTTGCGCTCGACGACGCCCGGGTTACGCCCGCGCACCGATTGAACGATGGTCATAATTATTTCCCCACCAACAAATGGGTGCTCTTCGGTCATCACTTCGCCGCGATTTCCGGCGCGGGTCCGTTGATTGGCCCGGTGCTGGCCGCGCAATTTGGATTTTTGCCGGGACTGTTGTGGCTCGTGATCGGCGTGGTGATTGGCGGCGCGGTGCACGATTTCGTCATTCTCGCCGCGTCGATTCGTCACGACGGCAAATCGCTGGCGGAAATTGCGCGTGCGGAAATGTCGCCGCTCGCCGGGAATGTCGCGGCTATCGCGGTGTTGTTCGTCATCGTGATTGCGCTCGCCGGGATGGGTCTCGCGGTCGTGAATGCGTTGAAAGAGAGTCCGTGGGGCGTGTTTACGATCGGCACCACGATTCCGATTGCGCTCTGCATGGGACTCTACATGTACGTGTGGCGCAAGGGTCGTGTACGCGAGGCCACGATCATTGGTGTGATTGCGCTGGCGGCCGCGGTGATTTTCGGTCGCGCGATTCCGGGCTCCGTGTTCGCGCCGTATTTTACACTCACGCGCAACGAAGTCATCGTCGCGATTGCCGCATATGGATTTGTCGCGTCGGTGTTGCCGGTCTGGATGCTGCTCTGCCCGCGCGATTATCTAAGTTCGTTTATGAAGATCGGTACGATCGTGTTGCTGGCCGCGGCGATTGTGTTCGTGAATCCCGTGCTGCAAATGCCCGCGTTCTCTGAATTTGTGGGCGGTGGTGGTCCGATTATTCCGGGAAAATTATTTCCGTTCGTCTTTATCACGGTCGCGTGCGGTGCCATTTCCGGATTTCACTCACTCGTGAATTCCGGCACGACACCAAAAATGATTGGGCGCGAATCGCACGCCCGCATGATTGGTTATGGTGCAATGTTGATCGAAAGTTTTGTGGGTGTGACGGCCTTGATTGCCACGGCGGCGCTGTATCCCGCAGATTATTTCGCGATTAACGTCACGCCGGAAAAATTTGCGGCGCTGGGCATGGCGGTGCAACATTTGCCGGATTTGTCGGCGGCTGTGGGCGAGAATGTCGCCGGACGCCCTGGTGGCGCGGTTTCTCTGGCGATCGGTGTCGCGCAGATTTTTTCCGGTATGCCGGGCATGCGGCAACTCATGGCGTACTGGTATCACTTCGCGATCATGTTCGAGGCGCTTTTTGTTCTGACCGTCATCGATACCGGCACGCGCATCGGACGATTTTTGTTGCAGGAAGTCGCCGAAAAAATTCATCCGCGGTGGGGCCGCAAGGATTGGATTCCCGGAACGATCGTTACGACGTTGCTCATTACACTCGCGTGGTCGGGATTTGTGTGGGCGGGCACGGTGCAAACCATTTGGCCGATGTTCGGCACCGCGAATCAATTACTCGCCGCGGTCGCGCTGACGGTCGGTACGAGTTACATCATCAACTCCGGTCGTGCGCAGTACGCGTGGGTGACTTTATTGCCGCTCTCGTTCGTCGCCACCACCACGCTCTACGCTGCGTGGAAAAATATCACCGACAATTTCTGGCCACTCGCGCACGGCAGCGGCGGTGCGGCGAGTGTGGTGCAAGGGTATCTGAACATCGCGCTCACACTGCTCATCATGACGTGCGCGGTGTTGATTGTGTCGGACGGCGTGCGGCGGTGGATGGTGCGTGGTCGGAAAAAAAATGCATCATCCTCGTAATCGATCCGATACCGACAACGATCACGTACACGACGACGAATGACGCCGACTCAGGCAGCGAAAATTCAAAAGGTGCCAGGCAGAAGAAATAATTCAAAAGGTGCCAGGCAGAAGAAATCAAAAGGTGCCAGGCAGAAAATAATTCAAAAGGTGCCAGGCAGAAGAAATAATTCAAAAGGTGCCAGGCAGTAAAAGGTGCCAGGCACGCAGTGCAAGCATCAGTACACAATCATTCATTGCCCGCAGTACGAGTGCCAGGTGTCCAGATGTCGGACATGTCCGACCGGTTTCCGGTCACTTTTTGGCTGCTGATTTACCAAAAGAGAAACAAATCGTGGTTCACGTTGGCCCGCCGATTGCTAATGTAAATCGGCATGAGATCCTGGCGCATACAACAAGACGAATACCCTTATCACATCGTGACTCGCACCAACGGGCGCAAATTTTTGCTCACGCGGCCTACCTACGAGATTTTTGTCGCCGTGCTGATTGAGGCTATTCACCGCTTTGCGGTGCATATTCATCATGTGAAACTCATGGATAATCACTATCATCTCATCATGAGTACTCCGCACGCTAATCTCAGTGCGGCCATGCAATTCATAAATTATCAACTCGCGAGGCGGATTAACAAACTCTATGGCACTACGGGGCATCTCTGGGGCCAACGTTTTCATGCAACGATTATTGAGACCGACGCCTATGCGCACACGTGTGTGCGTTATCTCTATCAAAATGGTGTGCGTGCTGGACTGTGCCGTACGGCAAGCGAAGATCCACGGCTGAGTTCGTATGCTTTCTATGCAGAAGGCGCACCAAATCGCATGGTTGTGGAGCCGGATGATTTCTATTTGAAACTTGGCGAGAATCCCGTGCAACGGCAAACAGAATTTCGAAATATTGTCGATACACCGCTCATGGGTGATGAAGTGCAGCGGACTCATCAGGGGTTGCGTCGATTATTTTTTGGAAGTTCGCATTTTGTACGGCAGATGAACATTCGATACGCCTCTCACATTCATCGCGGTCGCACCCCGTGAAGCGAGTCTGCAATCAATCCCGTAGAATAATCTGAGCAGACCGTAGTGGCAGCGGTGTGCGCTACGATTGGTCATTTTCTGTTTTGAGTGCTCTGTTGCATTCTCGACGCACTCTTCCCATCGTAGCATCTCACACATTGACAATATTTGCAGAGCCGCTTCGATCTGCGCCAACCTTTGTCTCCGGAAGTTAACGGTAATTCTCCTTAATGCCTGGCACCATTAATTTTATGCCTGGCACCATGATTTATTCAGGATTCTCCTCGCCACCGAACGCGCTGTCCGTCAGCACTGAACATGGTGTGCTGGCAAGACACAATCACATTCCAACTAATGTGCCTGGCACCGTGCCGCTATGTGCCTGGCACCGTGCCGCTTCGAACGCGATCAGGCTCGCATAAAATTGCACGCGCGGATGGCGTTCTTGGATGTAGCCTTGTTCCCAATCGCTCTTGAACAAAATCATCGGGTATTCGCGCACGTCGTAGACAATCTGATTGCCGTAATCCGTGAAAAATTTGGCGAGTGCGGGCGCGTCATCGCACGCGAACCAACGCGAGGAAACGCACGCCAAGGGCAGGAATGCGGCTTCTGCGCCATATTCATTGTGCAGGCGAAATTTCACGACCTCGAGTTGTAACTGACCGACGACACCAATAATCGTTTCGGTGTTGTGTTTGCGATGAAAAATTTGCGACGTCCCTTCTTCGGCGAGCTGCTCCAACCCTTTTTTCATCTGTTTACTTTTAATCGGCGTTTTCAATTCCACACTCGCAAAAAGTTCCGGCGAGAATTGCGGAATGCCGGTGAAGTGCAGCGCCTCGCCTTCGGTGAGCGCGTCGCCGATCATGAGCGTACCGCGATCGTGCAAACCAATGATGTCGCCCGCCACCGCTTGCTCCACGTGGCGCCGCTCCTGCGAGAGAAATTGAATCGCGTGGTTGATCTTGAAATCCCGCTCGCCGCGCACATGATGCACCGTCATGCCGGGCCGAAATTCGCCGGAGCAAATGCGAATGAACGCGCAGCGATCGCGATGCTTTGGATCCATATTTGCCTGAATTTTAAACACGAGTCCGGTGAAGGCCGCTTCGTTTGGTTCCACCACGCGTTCTTGCGCGGGCCGCGAGCGGGGGCTTGGTGCCAGGCACACGAACGCGTCCAATAATTCCTGTACGCCGAAATTATTGACCGCCGAGCCAAAAAACACCGGGCTCTGCTGGCCGCTTAAAAAATGCTCGGTCTGAAAGGTGTGGCCCGCGCCTTCGACGAGTTCGCGATCGGTCGCGAGTTGTTGCAAAAAATCCGCACCGATTTTTTCTCGCAGGTGCGGATCGGACAGATCGGTAAAAATTTCCTGCGCGAAATTTTTGGTGGCGGCGCCGGGAGTAAATGATCGAACGCACCGCGCGCGCACATCATACACCCCGCGAAACCGCGATCCTTGCCCAATCGGCCACGTCATGGGGCAGCAGGGCAATTGCAACACCTGTTCGATTTCGTCGACGAGTTCAAACGGATCGCGCCCTTCCAGATCCATTTTGTTCATGAACGTAATAATCGGCAGATGCCGATCGCGGCAGACTTGAAATAATTTTTTGGTCTGAGTTTCAATTCCCTTCGAGGAATCGATGACCATCAACACACTATCGACTGCGGTCAGCACGCGATACGTGTCTTCGCTGAAATCCTCGTGGCCGGGTGTGTCGAGCAGATTAAATTCATGATCGGCATAGGTGAATTGCATGACGGACGACGCCACCGAAATGCCGCGCTGCTTTTCGATTTCCATCCAGTCAGATGTTGTAAAATGCCGGGCACGTTTTGCCTTCACCATCCCGGCCATATGAATCGCGTTCCCAAACAGCAACAATTTTTCCGTGATGGTGGTCTTGCCCGCGTCGGGATGCGAAATAATCGCAAACGTCTTGCGCCGCGCAATTTCCCGCGTCACGCGAGGATCCGCCGTTGGTCGATTTGCAGTCATTCGCGCGCTGATAGGGGCAGATATTTTTTTTAGCAACTATTTTTGCGGGGCGCCGATACAGGATAGAGACTAGGGAATAGGAATTAGGAGATAGGAGATCGCAATGCAGATTGGGAAACGATTGTTGCATTGGATCGGGATTGGTCACGCGAGTGCGCCCGCGGTGAAAACGGCGGCGGCGGAAAAACCGCACGCGGAATTTGCCATGAGTCGGCGTGGACTTTTGGGTATGGTGTTGGGTGGCGCTGCGGGCACGGTGGCGGCGAGTGCGGAACGATTGGCACATACGACACCGGCGCGACCAGCCAGCGAACCATTGCCACGTCTGGATTTGGCGCCGAGTCGGTTGGCGGCAGATGCGTCTGCCACCTCGGGCCCCAATGCCGATCGGATCGCGTTCTACAATCTGGCGAACCATCGATGGCCCGAAATGAAATCCATGCTGCGGCGCATCCGCGAAATATTGGTCGAACAAAATGATGGGCTGCACACCATTGACCGAGCTGTACTCGTCTCCGATTGGAGTGCCAGGGCGGAAGCTGTAACGAGTCTGCGGAATGGGTGGGGAGTGAGTGCTAGTGCAAGTAATGGGGGCAACCTAGTTTCAGATAATTTCACACAGGTGATGTACGCACTCGCCAATCAGCTCATGATCTACGCGGTCGGCATTGATCATCTGCTCGCCACGTCGGGTGGAGACCCGCATCACGCCGAGGCCGATCATTTTATTCGCAGCCCGTACGGACAGTACGTCCTCGAGTTCCTCACGCAGTCACCGTTCGCTGCCGCAAAAAATTTTGCGGAACGATTGGGCAAAGAGTGGCGCACGCTGGATCTGACGTACCCCGCCTTGAATTGCTCCCAGCTCTATAAGATGATCGTGTTGTGGAATATCTCTGCACAGCAGGAGCAGGAGTGCGATGCTTTGTTTGTCCGGGCGCTGACTGGCGCCGAGCTAGCGACAGCGTTTCGTATGGAGCGCAGCACAAGCGAGATGAGTAGCTTTGGATCGCTCTACTTTCTTACGAATATCATTGGCGCGCATTTGCTGGGTCGCGGTTTGCCGAATTTAGTTTTGATGGAGCCGGACCCCCCGTGGACACAGCACGTCGTGCCGGGTGCCAGCACTATTCCACGCCGAGATATCATGACGAACTGGCGCTATGAGGTCGCCACAGCGGGATTTCTAGGTGCGCTCGCAATCGTCAGTGGATGGTATCGCGGTGAGGACATTAGTTACGTGGCACCAGTGGAATATCCGTGGGGCACTATCAAGGTGTATTTGCTGATGCGGGCTACAGGGACGGCCATGCTCTCCGCACCCTTCCGCGGCATCGCCACCAGATTGTGCGAAGCCGACCCCAACTATTTATTTCCACGCACGGCGGCTGAATTTTATTTGGTGCGTGAGTTGCGACGGTGCAAAACACCCGCCGAGGCCGAACGCCTTGCCCGCCGAGTGGCGAAATACGTGGAGCATCGGTCGGGTCGTCTTACGCGCCCCGCGGACTGGCGGGTGGTCGAGTCGCGTTTGCGCGTGATGGCGAGTATCGACGCGGGAACGTCCCCATACGACGAGACACCACCGCCGGATAGTAAGGTGGTACACCTGTTCGATCGCAAGCGCAGAGGGTGATTCGATAGTTGAAATGTCGCCACCAACGATTGCGGGCTCGCGGCGCACAGTTATTCAGCAAACGGATTCCGGATAGTCACGCCGTGAATGAGGCGGCCGTGTTGCAGATCTTCGCTGTACAAAATATTGCAGCCGCCCCGAATCGCTGCGGCAACAATCAGCGCATCGTAATAATGATATTTCGACTCTTCCATGATCTGGAGTGCGAATTCGTACAACGCGACACTGGGGAAAATTTCGCACAGCGGCGTGAGTACGGCGCTGAGATATTCGCGGCATTCACTGGCGGACATCGGGTGCGCAAATTTCCGCGTGGCAACGTTGATGAATTCCTGCACGACCTGCGAGCTGATGCAGCCGCTGCGTTGTGTGATGGCGGCGTGAATGAGCGCTTGGGCACGCTTCACTTTTTTCGGGGCGCGGGTGTCGAAGGAATACACAAAAATATTGGTGTCGAGAAAATATTTAGCGGTCATTGGCATCGTCGCGGGTCAAACGGCGTCCGGGAGTGACGTGGCGGAGTTTGCGCATGAGTCGCGCAAAGTCCCGGGCGTTGCGGGTTTGACCGACATAACTCGCCAGCCATTCCCGAAACACGACATTCAAACTCTTGCGCTCCTTTTGCGCCCGATCGCGCGCCTGCTCAATCAACACGGCATCGGCGCTTAAGGTAATATTTTGTACCATAGCTCACCTCGACCAGTATTAAACCACACTGGAATAGTGTACGCAACTTTTTTAGCGGGATGCCGATAAATCAGGTAGACGATAAAAAAACAGCACAATGGAGGATCTATGCAGAACAACATCGGTTGGAAATGGCTGGGCATGACAATCAGCATCGCACTGTCGGCGTGTGGTTCCGGATCGGCAACGCAAGAAGGGGCGGCCGAGGTTTCGCCCTCGATCACGGTTGCCAAATCGGTCATCGGACAGTGGATAGGTACACGTCCGGTGACTCTCCTCACAATCGAAAGGACGTTCTCTGGATTTTATCTCATCTACGACATTGCAGATGGTGGAAAGCTGACCGCGTATCTGCTCGATGCGCGCGACAGTCTCGATGTGGTGCTGGCGCGGGGCGGAGACTATCAGCTCGAGGGCGATCTGCTCAACTGGCAGCTGAATACGATGCCTAAGAAGCGACACGCACATATCAAGCTCGATGGAGATTCGTTGGTGCTCGTGGATGATGATGGCACGGAATGGCCGTATGTGCATTGGGAGCACGCCGTCAGTGAGCTGAATATTCTAAGCGAACTGAATCTCGACAGCATAACGCGGATTCGCACGCATCCCGAAGTGCCAAAGACCGATCAACAATTGTAATCAGCCCGCAGCAATTGACGGTGGGAGATCCTTCACTACGTTCGGGATGACAGAAATTCATGCCGATGAGTGCGCCCGCAAATACATCCAGCCTAATTTGTGACACTCAACAAATACATCGCGCAACTGTTCGGTGAATCGTGTGCGCTGTTCTGACGTGTCGGCGAGTTGTGATGCGATGAGGGCGTGCGTCACGAGATCGCGTGCGTTCTTTTTTCCATCGAGGTGCGCCAACCATGCAATGTACGCGGGTTCGCGCGGAAGTGTGATGGAACCGGCGGTGGTGCTGATGTGTAAATTCGCGTCGGTGCTATTGCGCGCGCTGTCCGCCAGTAGAGCGCCCATGGTCTCTAGCGGTCCGGCGGGGACGAGCACGACGCCGTCGTTGGCAAACATCATCACCGTGTCGCGGCGTCGACTTGCGTAGAACGCATGCCGCAGATGTCGGCCGTACAATAATTCCGCAATCGCGTGTTGCGTCGCACGCGGTTGCGCGCGGACGGTGCGCAACAATTCCGGATCGGTCAGATATTTTGCCGGATCGTAATACGTGGCGCTCTCGGCGCCTTCGCCGACAAATTCGATGAGATGCAAATCCGCCGATTGTAAAAATTCGTAGAGTTGCGGCACGGTGTAGGCGCGATCGCAGGCGTGCAGTAAGCGATCAAATAATTCGGTGTCGGATTGATTCGCCAGATGTTCAGGATCGTCGCCGGCCCACAACCAATACCAATGATCCGCAGGCAGCGATTGCAACAGCGCGCGCGCCTGACGCAATCGTTCCGTAGTCGGCGATTTTTCCGTGTGCAACAATCGCAACAATTCCTGCACCTGATAAATTGCGGTGCGCCCGTAGTGCGCATACACCATGAGCGCCAGCGCGCCGTCATCGTGCAACACACTGGTGAGTGCGCGCAAACCAGCCGCGGGATTCGGCAGATGATGCAACACGCCAATGCTGTTGATGTAGTCAAATTGACCAAGATCGAGTTGCGGCAAATCGAGCAGCGACGCCTGCACCCAGCGAATATTTTTCAGGCCCCGTATTTCTGCGCGCGCCTTGGCAATCGCAAGCGATGCGCTGCTGAAATCGAGCGCGACAATTTCCGCGTTGGTCGCGCGCAGCTGCCAGGCCAGATAAATCGCGGCATCGCCGGTGCCACAGCCCGCACACAGCGCGCGAAAATTTCGCGAAAAACTTTCCCGGCCGCGAAAACAGAAATGATTCATCTTCGCGAGCGGTTCCGTCACCGTTGTAATCAATCGCGTCTGTTCATCGGCGGGATTGCGTGCGGGGTAGGGGAGTTCCTCGTATTGCGCATGCACGGCGTCGGTCGTGGAGTTCATCATATGGCCGTGTACCTCTCGCACGCAGCGTAAGACAAGATGAATGATCCGCGATGACGTCCGAGAAAAAAGCGACCCGAGCAAAAAAATACCCACCAATAACGATTGGGGACGTTCCATGGGGTGGGAAGTTGTCGAGATTACTTAAAAAATGCGGCGATTTTTTTGGAAGTATTTGGGTGAGATTTGACCTGTAAATATTGGCGATGAAATCGTGGTGCCAGGCACAAATCGTGGGCACATAAAAAACAGTGAAAAACAGTGGTGCCAGGCACAGAGATGGATGTACAGCTCGCGCATGCCTGCTCCGATTCCGCCGTTTCCGAAAATTTTTGAGATTGGTCATCACGCGATCGGCAATTTGTTCGAGGGCGAGGTGGAGATCACCGAGAAAATTGATGGATCGCAGTTTGCGTTTGGCGTGACGACCGACGGCACGTTGGTGGCGCGCTCCAAGGGGAAGGAACTTTTTTTTGATAACCCGGAGAAATTATTCACCGTTGCGCTGGAGTGGGTGACAGGGCAGCGGGAAAAAATTCTTTCGGTCTGTGCGCCGGGGACATTTGTTTACGCCGAGTTTTTGCGGATTCCGAAACATAACGTCCTCGCGTATCAGCGTGTTCCGAAAAACCACATTATCGTATTCGGTGTTCGCGAAAAAACCAATTTGATTGCCGATTACCAGCAAGTGGCCGCGCTGGCCGCGTCGCTCGATCTGGAACCGGTGCCCTTGCTCGGTCGCGCCACGATTCGCTCCTTCGAAGATTTGCAACCGTACATGGCGCGCGAGAGTGTTTTAGGTGGAACGATTCTGGAGGGCGTGGTCGTCAAAAATTATCGCCAGTATTGCGCGATCTCCGATTATCACTGGATTTCGATGGGTAAATTTGTGCGGGAAGAATTCAAGGAGACGCACGCCGAGCAGTGGGGAACCATCAGCGGAAAAAATTGGCTCGATGAATTAAAGGCCACATTGCGTAGTGAAGCCCGCTGGATCAAGGCCATTGGGCATTTGCGCGATCAGGGCGTGCTGACGGAGACGGTACAAGATATTGGCAAACTACTGACGGAGCTGGACGCGGATTTTGTGAGCGAAGAAAAAGAGCGGCTCAAAGAAATTTTCTGGCAGCATCAATCGCCGGAAATTCTGCGCGAGATCAAACGGGGTTTCCCGGAGTGGTACAAGGAATGGCTGGCGAAGAAGGGCTTTGGGTCGTGAGGACAAGCAGTACATCATTCCGTTAATTTCACAGCCTCCTCTGCAGCGGCCTCGACTGCACCATCCGCCGCACTCGCATCGGTCAAGTCAGCCGCGGAATATAACGAATCATCCGAATAGAGAATCTCCGAGAGGCGGCGCAAGGTGTCGTTGGCATCGGCGGCGCCTGTGATGCCTGCGGCGCGGAAGGCGCCCCACGCGACCACGTATCCCTGTCGCACTGCGCCGGTATAGCCGATCTCACTCATCAAACTCGCATAGGCGAGCGCCTGACGGCCGATCGCATTTTCCATGACGTTGACGGCGTCGGCGGATTCCTCCGGAATGACCACAGCGGTCGCCATGCGACGCTGCGCCAGCAGGCTCAGTGTTGACGCGCGTTGCAGCTCGTCGCGCCGTGAAAGGTCTTCGCTGCGAGATTTTTCCAGAGATTTCGTGGCGAGTGCGCAGGCTTCCTGCGGCGGTTCGGCGCCCAGATCCAGCAAATCAATTTCCGCGATGCGCAATTGCAGCAATCCCATGTGCAGCAATATTTCGCGGCGGCGCGCTTCGTACTCGGCGCCTTTGCACGGCAAGTTGCCCAGCAAAAATTCCAAACGATTGTGCGCCGTCTCGCAGGCATCCCTTGCTTGTGGTGCTTCATCCACGGCAAGGTAGGCATCGGCCAATGCGCCGAAGGCCTTGGCGAGATCGCGCGGTTGAATGGTGGTAAACAATCGACCGGGCTTCTTCCATAATTGTTTGTTCAGATCTTCGGCGGCGCTCTGCGCGGTGGTTAGATCGGCGCGGCGTTGGGTCAGCGTCGTATTGTGTAATGCGGCAATGCGAGAGGTGTGATTGGTGGCAATGTTCGATGGGGCTCCGGCCTGCTGGCGCGCCTGATGGAAGAGTCGATGCATTAACAGCGCTTGTGCGGGATCGTGTGCGGATTTTTGCAGGGCGATATTTTCGGCGCGATGAAATTCCTCGAGATCGCCGCACGCCAGCGCTTCCACCGCGCGGGCATAGTATTCGCGCAGCTCCGGGGACAAGGCCTCTTTTGTGAGCGGTTGGCGTGGTTCGAGTGTGAGCGCGGTCGCCGCATCGCGCGCCAGTTGCGCGGCGACCAGATGAGAACCGGCCCCTTCGTATTCTTCCGCGCGTTCCCACAAATCCGCCATGCCGTGCAAATCGCCGTCGCGCAACAAAGCAAAGCCTAATGCATGCACGAGTGCGGCGCGTTTTTCGTGCGACGGTTGTAGATCATATTGATGTGGAGTCCCTGTCGTTGCCGTGAGTTTTTGTTCGCTGAGTCCCAGCGTGAATCCAAAAATTCGGATGGCGGTGCGAGGATCGTTGGCGCGCAAATACAACCACGCCAGACTTTGCAACTCCTCGATGGCGTGCCAATCGGCGTGAATACTTTGCAGTGCGGCGACGCTATTAACGAGTGCGGGAATGGCGGCGGCCGGAGTGCCGTCACGCAATGCGGTTGCAACGGCGTCTTTGCGGAAATATTCTTTGGTGAATTGCTCAGGATCGCCATTTCGAGATTCTCTAAAGATGCTGTTGGCGATCGCTTTAGTGATCAAAGCGACGGCAGTTGCCGTGCCTGTTGCCAACTCAGCGCCGATGTCTGGATGATCTGTAGCGAACGCGACAATTGAGAAAAAACAGGCGATCGCCCCCACCATTCCCAGAATAGCCGATCCTGTGTCGCCGGCGCTGCCCCCAGCACCCCACCACATCGCCCGCGGTTGCAGGCGTACCGTGGGTGCGGGCGGTTTCCATCCGTCCGCCAATCGATGGCCCAACTCCATAAACGAAGGTTTGGCGCGGCCACTGGGACGAGACGTCGGTGCGGCCAGGATAGGGCGCGGTCCTGCGGATGGTAATATTCTTTCGGCCATACGATATAGGTATCGGCAGATCGCGGAAAAAGTTGCGTGGTGAGTAAAAAATAAAAAATACCCGCCAATAACGACTGGGGACGTTCCACGGGGTGGGAAGTCCTCGAGATTACTTAAAAAATTCGGCGATTTTTTGGGAAGTATTTGGGTGGGATTTGCCCCGCAGTTTTTTGCGATGAAATCGTGGTGCCAGGCAGAAAGGTGAGCGCAGAAAAAATTGGCTCCAGTGACATAAATTTTGGTAGAGATACTGTCCACTCAAGGAACGTGCCCATGCCACCAGTCATTGATCTGCATTGCGACTTGCTCGGCTACCTCATCGAATCGCCCAATCGCACACCGCACGATGCGATTGCGCGGTGTTCGTTGCCGCAATTGCGCGCGGGTGGGGTGGCGACGCAGGTGCTCGCCATTTTTACTATCGTGGTGCCAGGCACAGAAAAGAGGTGCAGAAAAGAGGTGCCAGGCAGAGAAAGTTCAGAGAAAATTTGGTCGCGGGAAAATTACGAATCTACGCTATCCGCCTGCCGCACGGCCCCTGCTGCAGTTGCATTAGTCGCACCATCCGCCGCACTCGCATCGCTCAGATCGGCGGTCGAATCGATACTCATCGGCAGATCGGAATGCAGAATGCTGCTCAGACGGCGCAGTGTTGCGGTGGCATCGCTGGTGTGCGCGGCGTGGGAAATTTCTGCGCAACAATTTCTGCATGTCGATACCACGCTGGCCGCCGAACAACGTGTCTCCGTCGCAAGCCAACTGCAACTTTGGGCGGCGTTGCAGTAGATCAAATAATATCGTTTGCCCGCCCGGTGCGCCAAACGTGCGCCAGGCACAGGAAAAAAACTCCTCCGTCTTCCGCTTTTATCAGCTGTTAATGCCCGGCTGGGTCGCTCGCGAAGGTTGGTGCGGGTTCTGTCGTGGTGCTGGCGGTTTCGCCTTTGAACAACGCCGCGAGTTTTTCGGTGTGTTTGGCAATCCATTTGGTCGCGACGGCGAGCGAGCATTGCGCGTCGGGCAGCGGGCCATTGTCCAACCATAATTGCACGCCCCCGCCGATGGTTTGATTCAGATTGACGGCGACACCAACGCTGATGGGCGAGGTGGACGTCATGTCGAGCGCGTCCAGAATTTTTTCCACGGTGGGGTCGGTTTTCGGCAGCATGCCGGCGGTGGCGTTGTTCAACAACACGCGCACCGTCTGATCTGGCAATTGACTGAAGCGTCGCATCACCTCTGTGTTGGCGGCCAATCCCTTGGTGGACGCAATGGCAAAATTCGTGAGCGCGGCCGCGACGTCATGTCGCGCCAGCACGGCGACGATGCGCTGCGTATTCATCGGAATCCAGACGAAATCAAATTCGGCATCGCTGTATTGGGTCAGCGACACGCCGCTGACGACACTTTCCTTCTTTTCCGATTTTCCAGCGTACTGCGTCAGGGCCGCGGCCATTTCGCTTTGGGCCGCCGGTGCAAACGGCGTGGCGGAGGTTAACGAGAGATACGCAAAATCCAGGATCTGGATCATTTCCGTGGTGCCCTCTTTGGGCGTCGGGCGCAGATGGACGCACGCGGTGAGTTCGGTGGTTTCTCCTTTGAGGAGTGCGGGCACGTCAGCGAAAAACTTTTTGACGTCGGATTGGAAGGACACCGGGATGAATGATTGCCCGGCCAATGTGTTGATTTCGCCCGGACGAATGGCCGCGATGAGCGTGCAATTGTCTGGCAACAAATTCAGCGTCGTCGCCGTCGCAACGGCCAGCAGCGTGGCCGAGCGCCCGACATTTTCCTGCGCGACTTCCACACTGCGTGCCGGCGTCTGGGTTCGGGTGGCTTCTAAACGGCGCGTCGCTTCACTGGCGCGCGCCGATTCAACCGCCCGCGCGGCGGTTGGGCCCTGCGCTGTTTCCGATGGTGGTGATGGTGTGGCTGATGCGGTGGTTGTTGGCGTTGCCACGGGGGCTGTCCGTTCAGCGGGCAGTGTGGCCGCGACTTCGACGGTTGGAGTTTCGGCGACCGTTGCGGTCGCTGCCGGCGCAGACGCGGCGGCCGCATCCGTCGGGATGGCGCCCAGCGTGGCGCCTTGGTCTGCGGGCGGTGCGGCCGCGTATTCCAACGCGCCGCCGGAATCGGAGCAGCCGATCGCCAACACCAACAGTGCCCATGTGGCCATCCAATATCCCGCGTGTGTATTGCGCATGAGGTCTCCTTGGTGATTGCTGTGCGACCGAAGTGTGCAAAACCTATACCATGCGCATTGACGCAAAATGTGCGGGGGGAGAGTCATTCTGAGAAATCGGCAGTGCGGAGAGTGGAATACAACCCATCAATATGTTGTCGGACGGGCGAGCGAAAATTTTTCCGTCGTGCGACAATAATCGGTGCCGCCCATACGACCAATCAAATCCAGCGCCGTCGGATCGATCGTGCCGTTTTTCAACAGTGCGTCGTCGATATGTACGGCCACGATTTCTCCGATCACCACATTGCCTGCCAATGGTCCGTCGGCCAAATGAATAATCTGCAATACGCGACATTCAAAACTCGCCGGCGATTCCGCCACGTGCGCGGGTGTGACGATACGACTCGGAACCGGTGTGAGGTGTGCCTGAGAAAATTCATTCATGTCGGGCGGCAGATCAGCGCTGGTGACGTTCATCGCGTCGCGCAGTGAAAACGGGACGACGCTGCAGACATATTCGCGCGTGGCTTCCACATTCACGAGCGTATCCTTTTTGCGACCGTCGGCGTGATTCGCCGGACAAAATAAATGCGCGGGTGGATTCGTGGAAACGCCCGACGAAAAACTAAACGGCGCCAGATTCGGCACGCCCGCCGCAGAAATCGTAGAAATCCACGCGATCGGTCGTGGGCCAATCAGATGTAACAGCACGCGATACAAATCCAGCGGTCGCGTCGTGCGCGGGTCGAGGTCCATGCGGCGATGCTTAGAATGCAAAATGAAAAATGCACAATGCAAAATGATGTCACGACGCACAATTTCGTTGAAGCGAGCGGCGAAATTCGGGCATAGTGCTGTATTATGACTCTGAAAGATATTAACGCGGTTGTGTCGCACTGGCGCGACGGCGCCGCCAGCGAGCTGGAATCGGCCGAAATTTTAATCACGAAAAATAAATTATTACAGGGCATGTTTTTTTGCCATTGGGCCCTGGAAAAAATACTGAAGGCGCTCATTGTGAAATCGACGCGCGAGCACGCGCCGTATGTACACAACCTGACCTATTTGGCGGGGGAAATGCCGCTGGAATGCTCAAAGCAGCAATTGGAATTTTTGGAACGGATGAAGCACTGCAATATAATGAACAACCCCGCCCCAAGGGGCGGGGTATCTAAAGGAAGACATTTTAATTTTTGCGTGGCAAGCCACGGGGAATCTACCCAAGGGTCTAGCGCCACAGGCGCGCTGAGGGGGAGCAAGCAGGCAAACTTCAGCCAGGTGGCTGAAGGCAAACTGTGCGGTAGTGATGTTCTTCTTCCGAGCTTGCTTCCATGCGGCTTTGCCGCTGGAGGGGGCGACGCTAGCCCCTGAGATTGAGGGGCGCTATCCTTCCTATCAGGCGCAACTGAAAAAACAGCTCACCAAGGCCGATGCGTTGAACGCCTTGAAAGAAACTCAGGAGTTTTTGCGATGGTGCAAAAAAGGCTTTTAAATAAACTCGTGCGATACCGGAAAGCGTTGGAAGCGGCGAAGATTCCGGTGCATGGCATGTGGCTCTTTGGTTCGCGCGCGCGCGGCGATCATCACGAAGAGAGCGACATCGATGTGTGTGTGGTCTCGTCACTGTTAGGCAAAGATGTCTTTACTGAAGGTATTCGACTCG
>Ga0209515_10000727_pt1 | contig 57956 bp, 60 predicted proteins | sample Subgroupgradi54m_FD_187454 | JGI IMG/M metagenome (GOLD analysis project Ga0209515, IMG submission 187454) | Subsurface groundwater microbial communities from S. Glens Falls, New York, USA - GMW60B uncontaminated upgradient, 5.4 m (SPAdes)... ... | reverse complement strand
TGTGGGCAAATTCATTGACTATTGTGGAACTAAAGGAGTCTTGGTATCGGGAGTATTTTTGATGGCGTTATCAACCATTGGATTTAGCATGACGCAAAACGCAAAACTGCTTTTTATTTTGTCGTTGGTGTCCGGTGTAGGGGATGCCCTGCTACTGCCGGCAGTCAACACTACGTTGGATCGGCTTTCTGTATATCACACAAAAGAAAGAATTTCTGGAGTTAAAATTTTTGCAGAAAGCGCTGGTTATTTTTCCGGACCACTTATCGCTGGTCTCACGACGGCATTGTACGGTTTTTCAAATACGTTTTTGTATCTTGGGTCGGGACTTATGGTTCTTACTATTATCAGTCTGTTCGTTCCATTGAGTTTTAAAACTAAACAAAACTATGCAAAAAAGACGACTTGACGAAATCTTACTTGAAACGGATATGGTCTTATCTAAAGAAGAGGCTTTTATTGTTGTGACTGAAGGAAAGATTTTTGTTGACGGACAAAAAGCAATTTCTCCTGGCCAGCCGGTTAATCCAGATTCAAAAATAGAATTGCGACGCGGAAGAGAGTTTGTGGGGCGGGGTGCCCTAAAGCTTAAAGGAGCACTCGAGCAATTTAAGATTGATGTTACAGGGAAAGTTTGTGTCGATATTGGTGCCTCAACCGGTGGTTTTACACAAATTTTATTGCGAGCCGGAGCAAAAAAAGTATATGCCATTGACACTACGAGGGGCAAACTCGATCTAAAATTACGTACTGATCCGCGCGTAGTTGTTATGGAAAACACCGATGTACGCGATGTGCAGTCGTTGCCCGATCAGGTTCAGTGTGTTACCATCGATATATCCTTAATTCCGCTTGAGAATATCTTGTCCCGTATTGCGGGCCATTTTTTGCAAAAGGGGACTGAAATAATCGCTCTCTTTAAGCCACAATATCAGACCCGCGATCAGGCTGATTTAAAACACGGTATTATTATTGATGATACAGTTCGGCAGCGGCTTCTCCATGATTTTCTCACATGGGTAGAAGAAAATGGATTTGAAATTATTGATCAGATGAAATCCCCAATTCAAGGAAGCGAAGGAAATATCGAATACCTTCTTCACTTGAAATATGGATAATGGACCACAAAGTTAATTTTCAATTCGCAATTTGCAATTTTCATTGAATGTTCCATTGAAGCAATGTTTCATTGAAAATTGATTGAAAATTTCAACAGTAATTTCTCATTCCTTATATTGATGATAACTTTAATTCTTATAATTATTGCAATTAGTTTACTCATTCTTGTTCACGAGTGGGGTCATTTTTATTCTGCACGACGATTGGGCGTAAGAGTAGAGGAGTTTGGATTTGGTTTTCCGCCCAAGCTTTTTTCAGTTGTTCGAAATGGTGTTAGGTATTCAATTAACCTACTTCCGTTGGGCGGATTTGTAAAAATCTTTGGAGAGCACGGGGAAGGGGAAGGAAATCAGGAAAGTTTTGCAGCTCGTCCCGCCTATCAGCGCTTTATTATTTTGGTTGCTGGTGTGTTTATGAATTTTGTTCTTGCTTGGGCCTTTTTTAGTGCAGGAGCCGCTATCGGAATTCCCCATATTAGTGATGATGCGGGAGCCGATGTGCCGGTATCGATTCTCTCCATCGCACCGCGTTCTCCGGCTGAAAGCTCAGGCCTCAAATTCGGAGACAAAATTCTAGAGCTTCGTGCTCCTGATCTTTCATTGCGTCCGGAAAATGAAAAAGACGTTCGCGATTTTATTGATGCCTATCGCGGAGAAGAAATTACTTTGGTGGTGCAACGGGGAAGTGAGGTACTTCAAATCAAGGCAACTCCGCGAGCAACCCCCAAAGAAGGGGAGGGGCCACTGGGTATTGCATTAGGGAAACTGAGCTTCGCACGAGTTCCGTGGTACTTTGCTCCCATTGAAGGATTTCGAGGTTTAGTTCGCACGACGAGCGCTACCTTTGAAGGTCTCTTTGGGGTTTTGAAAACTTTGCTGATAGAAAGAAAAACTGATTTGGCAGTATCTGGTCCGGTGGGAATTTTCTTTTTTGCTGATGATACTCGTTCATTGGGTATAAGTTTTTTCCTACAATTTATTGGAATTTTGTCCGTCAACTTGGCAGTGCTTAATTTTCTGCCGATTCCCGCCCTTGATGGGGGACGGATCCTCTTTTTGGTAATTGAAAAACTCAAAGGCAAAAAAGTAAATCCGGATTTAGAAAACCTTATTCATAGCATCGGCTTTGTACTTCTTATTATATTGATGGTTGTAGTGACGTATCGGGATATTGTCCGGATTTTTTAAATCCGAATTTAGTCTTTATCTTTTATAGATCACTTCATGAGGAACTTGAATTAATTTATACTTTATGCTATACTCCAATAATTAGCTCAATATTAAATAGACCAGTCTATTACATATCATTTGTTGATGTTGTAAGGTCACGGTTCGTTTTTAAGAAGAGCGAGGTCGTTACATAGTGAAAATCCGAAGCACGAAATCCTAAATACGAAACAAATTCAAAATCACGAAATCCTAAATTTCAAAACGATTTAGAATTTCGAGCCTTAGAATTTAAGATTTGTTTCAAATTTCGATATTCGAGTTTCGAATTTAGTAAAAAAGTGGCTTTTCAAGATCAACAAAGTGGAGGCGCATGGCAGGATCGACAAATGTTCGATATCACCTGTTCCAAATGTGGTGCGGCAGCTCAAGTTCCGTTCGCACCAACAGCGGGGCGTGATGTATACTGCCGAGATTGCTTCCGCGAGATGAATCCTCGACGCGACACCCGTGGTGGTGGTGGCGGAGGTGGACGAGGCGGATTTCGCTCTCGATAATCTCAAAATCAAAAATTCTCCCGGTACCGGGAGAATTTTTGATTTATTGAAAAATTAGGTATTATTAGGGGTGATGAAAAAGATATTTATAGGGTTATTACTATTTGTTCCGGTTACCATAACTGCTGAGTATTTATTACCTATATCTTCTCTAATAGTTTTTTTCTTGGCGGCGCTAGCGATTATTCCACTAGCTAAATATATTGGGGAAGCAACCGAGGAATTGACGGTGTATACCGGGCCGGCCTTGGGAGGATTACTCAACGCAACGTTTGGGAATGCCACAGAGCTTTTAATCGGCATCTTTGCGATTAGGGCGGGGCTGGTTGAGGTGGTGAAAGCGTCAATCACCGGCTCAATCATAGGCAACCTGCTTTTGGTTATGGGTATGGCAATGTTGGCGGGGGGGTGGCGACATAAAAAACAAGAATTTAATCGCACCGGAGTCTTAGCTGCAAGCTCAACCCTACTTCTTGCGGGTATTGCTCTGATTATGCCAGCAATATTTTTGCAGACTGCCCCGGAGGTTGGCAGCAAGGTCATCAGTGAGCTAAGTGTTTTTGTTTCAGTTTTTATGTTGATTGTGTATATCGCGAGTTTATTTTTTATACTCTATACGCATAAGCACTTGTATACTGAAGAGGTTGGTAAATATGAGGCACGTTGGAGTAAGACTAAAAGTATTTTCATTTTATTTTTTGCTACCGTAACTGTTGCCTGGATGAGTGAAATATTAGTCGGTTCAATTGAGCCGGTAGTAGCTGCGTTTGGTTGGACCGAACTTTTTATCGGCGTTATTTTTATCGCCATTATTGGTAATGCAGCCGAACATACCTCGGCAATTGTTACGGCCATGAAAAATAGGATGGATTTGGCTTTGCAGATTTCTATTGGTTCGGCCACTCAAATTGCTATGTTTGTGGCACCTTTCTTGGTCTTGATAAGTTTATTTTTCAAAACTCAAATGAGTTTGGTATTTAATACTTTTGAACTCATCGCTATTGTTCTTTCCATACTCATTGCTAATTTAGTCGTAGAGGATGGTGAAAGTAATTGGCTTGAAGGGCTGCAGCTTTTAATGGCGTATGCCATTATGGCGGTAGCCTTTTTCTTTCATCCTTAATTATGCAAAACCAAATTCGAAGTTGTCGTATTTGCAATCGAACATTGTATGCGCAGGAAGACAAAGCAGCTGGTATATGTCGAGATTGTAAGCGATCCAGTGCGGGGTTGCGATGTATAAAATGTAATGGTGTACTGGCGACATCGGCTGAAAAATCTACCCGGATATGTATGCGCTGCCAGACCCGAGACGTCAAATGCATGAAATGTGGAGCAACACTCTTTAACTCTCAGGAGAAGCAAAAAGGGCTTTGTAAGCGTTGCCAAACACGTTAACTACCAATGACCAAATACGACTATCTTATTATTGGAAATGGCATTGCGGGAGTTACGGCGGCGGAAACCATTCGCGAGCATGCGCCAAGTGCCAGTATCGCAATCATCGGAGAGGAACCGCATATTCTGTACTCGCGGGTTCTGATCCCCGCCTATCTAAAAAAGCGAATTCCTCGTGAAAAACTTTTTTTACGAAAACCGGACGATTTTAAACAAAAAGGAATTGATTTATTTCTGGAAACTCAAGTTACCTCAATTGATCCCAATCGTCATGAAGTACACTGTACTGATAAAGAAGGAATTCATTTTGGAAAATTACTGATCGCCACTGGCGGGAAGGTTCGTGAATGGGGGCGGCATGAGGATCGGCCATTGGTCTATCGATTGCAAACTATGGATGATGCAGATCGACTTGCTCGCGATTTGCAACTTCTTAAGCAGCCGCTGGTGATTGGAGCTTCCTTTATTAGTCTAGAATTTCTTGAAATTTTTGCCCTCAACAATGTAAGCCCTACGCTGCTTGCGGTTAACCCCCACTTTTTCTCTCAATTTCTTGATCCACAGGGTGGGGAACTTTTTTATGAAAATTTTGAGCGGCACGGTATTCGCGCCCAATTCAATGATAGCGTCTCTAGCGTCACGATCACCGAAGTGCGTGTACATGTTGAAACCAAAGCTCTCCACAAATTAACGTGCGATTCGTTTGCTGTTGGTATTGGGCTCGACCGAAGTATAGAGTTTCTTAAGGGCTCTGATATTGAAGTGGGAAGAGGTGTGCGCGCCAATGAGTATCTGGAAACTAACATCGAAAATATTTATGCGGCAGGGGACAGCACCGAGTTTTTTGATGTTGTTTTTGAAAAATATCGGCTAGTGGGAAATTGGATGGGCGCCTTTTTACAAGGAAAAACTGCGGGTATGAACATGATAGGGGCACATATACCTTTTCGGGCTGTTTCCACGTATTCGATCACCAACCTTGGATTTCAAATCACTGCCCTCGGTGATACAGTTGAGTATGATAATTCTGTGATTCGTGTTGATCCGGTAAAAAGAGAGTATGAGAGGCTTTTTATTAAAAATGACTATCTGGTTGGTGCAGCGCTTATCAATCGATTTCAAGATAAAACTGCGATTGCAACCTTAATCGACAAAAAAATCCCCATCGCTCCTTATCACAAAAATTTACGGGATTTTTCGTTTGACATTCGTACTATTGCTGTCTAAATTTAACATATGGAAGAGACACCTATTATTAATGAGTCAAGTGAAACCAAAGAATCGCAGCCAAATTCGTATTTGCTTCCAGCCTCAGTTATTTTTGCGGGGTTTTTGATTGCGGGAGCAGTTTTATACACACATAACGGGGGACGTAGTCCTATTCCTCCACTTAACAAGCAGTCGGCTGCAATCAATGTTGCTGTGGGGGACTTAGCTGACGATGATCCCTATATTGGAAATCCCGAAGCTCCGGTAACTATAGTTGAATTTGCTGACTTTCAATGTCCGTTTTGTGCTCGGCTACATTTTGGTGCCATGGCTCAAATTATCGAAAAATACGTAAAAACTGGAAAAGCTAAAGTTGTCTATCGAGATTTTCCTTTGCGCTCTATCCACCCAATGGCAGAGGTAGCGGCTGAAGCGGGTGTATGCGCACAGAGCCAAGGAAAGTTCTGGCCATTTCATGATCTTGTATACGCGCGCCAAGCCACTTTGAGCGAAGAAAATTTAAAAATCTGGGCACAAGAACTGGGGCTCAATGTGCAAACATTTTCGAAGTGTCTGGACAGTGGAAAGTACGCAGCCGAAGTAGAAAAAGATTTAAATGATGGGGCAAACGCCGGAGTAGAGGGTACACCAGGTACGTTTATCAATGGCCGTTTAATTGCGGGCGCAGTGCCCTTTGCCGATTTTGAGAAGGTTATTGAAGAAGAACTTACTAAGGCCCATTAAAACTCGCTTGGCTAAAATTTGCTTTCCCCGAAATTTTTTGGTATACTTTACTATACTTGAATAAACATGGTAACTATAATATCATGGAGTTAGAAAACCAAAGGCTAGTTAAATTTTCGCGTAAATTGAGTCTTTTTACTGATCCGATCCGCCTTAAGTTATTTTTCTTTTTGTTCTCTGCTAAGGCCAAAGATTTATGTGTGTCTGCTATTGCCAGCCAGCTTGAAAGTTCTATTTCAAATACTTCACACCAGTTGCGTAAACTCGAGTTTGCAGGGATAATAGAGCCGGTTAGGGATGGCCGCAAAATCTGTTATCGAGTTCGCAAAACCAAAGAAAATATCACCCTTTATTCAAATCTTAAAAAATTAATTCTGAGTTGGTAGCTTCTAAATTTGTGTTTGCGGCAAATTTAAAGTAGACCAATGTCATTCATATGGCAGAAGAAAAAAAGCCACATATCAAAATTTATTCAACCCCTTCATGCGTCTATTGTAAGATGGCAAAGCAGTTTTTTGCTGAAAATAATGTTGAATATCAGGATGTAAATGTCGCGCTTGATGCCCATGAGCTTGAACAGATGGTTAATAAATCTGGACAACGAGGAGTTCCCGTGATTGAGGTAAACGAAGAAATTATTGTTGGGTTTGATCAGCCGCGGCTCAAGGAGCTTTTGGGTATTGCCTAAGGTGTAAAGCTGATGAAACGTACGATTATTTTGGGAACTGTAGCGATTCTTGCTCTTGGTGGAATTGTCTTTTTGATTGAACGCAAAAGACCCGTCGAGAGTCAACGTGTACGCCATATCCCCGATATAGTCGTTTCTGATTATGACGGCAAGGAAATTAAACTTTCAGAATTGCACAGAAAAGTTCTTATTAATGTATGGGCTTCCTGGTGTCCTTTTTGTAAGGATGAGTTTCAAGCATTTGAGAAAGTAAAATCACAGGTGGGTGACGCGGTGACTATTATTGCGATCAATCGGGCCGAGTCTTTGGCCACTGCAAAGAAATATTCAGATGAGTTGCATACGCCAAGTATCATGTACGTGCTTGATGCAGAAGACTCTTTTTATGGAGCGATAGGCGGCTTTTCCATGCCAGAAACACTCTTTGTTGATGAGAACGGGATTATTCTGGACCATCGTCGAGGGCCAATGAACGCAGACGAAATGGAAAGAAGAATTAAACAAGCGTTTCATCTGTAATCTATGGTTTTTCCCCTTGTAATTCCTGTTTTTGTTGCAGGGATTGTAACATTTTTTGCTCCGTGTACCTTGCCGTTATTACCTGCATATCTCACGTTTATGGGGGGCGTGTCGCTTGAAGCGGTTTCCCATGCACATGCTCGCAGAAAAATTATAGTAAACGGAATCTTTTTTATAGTAGGTTTTAGTGCTGTTTTTATTGTATTTGGGGCTTCTGTTGGTTTTATCGGGCATACACTTACCTCCTATCGCGTATGGCTTGAGCGAATAAGTGGTGTGATAGTCATCCTGTTTGGACTTATGATGATAGGAGTCATCAATCTGCCATTGGTGGGTGAGCGCTCCATACACATTCCTCGATTTTTTAAAAATGGGACAGGGCTTAATTCTTTTAGCTTGGGGGCAAGTTTTGCTTTTGGGTGGACTCCCTGTATTGGCCCAATAGTAGGGTCGGTACTTTTACTTGCATCCAATGTGGCAACAGTTTGGCAAGGAATCCTTCTTTTGGCAGTATTTTCCTTGGGGTTTGCAGTTCCGTTTCTTTTTTTGGCGCTTGGCATCTCCCACTTTTTGATTTTCATTACAAAAATTCAGCCATATCTTAATTGGGCCGCTATGATAGGGGGAGGAGTATTTATTGGACTGGGGATTCTTCTCATCACTAACAAAATTGAGCTCTTGAATTCATTCGAATATCAGTTTTTTTACTTTTTACCTTTTGAACGATTCCTAAATTATTTGTAATGTCCGACTTTCAAAAAAATTCTTCAAAAAATATTCCTACCATTTTGGTGATTTTTGGTGCAACAGGAGATTTATCACGCAAAAAACTAGCACCTGCTCTCTTCCGCCTCTATTCAAAAGGAATGCTGCCCGAGCGTTTTCATATTGTGGGTTTTTCTCGTAGAGAGTATTCAGATGAGGTGTATAGAGAATATTTAGCCTCCGTTCTTGAGGAGTATCATGGGATCTCTAAAAAAGATTCTGCTGCCTTTTTACAACTATTTTCGTTTGTGCAAGGAGATTTTACTAAAAAATCAAATTATAGCCGGCTAGCCGAGAAACTTAAAGCAATTGATGACTCCTGGGGGATTTGTACTAACAAACTTTTTTATTTAGCTGTTGCCCCGGAGTTTTACAAAAACATTTTTTCTCATCTTTCAAGTTCTGGTTTGACTGATCCGTGCAGTCCAGAAGAGGGCTGGACACGAGTTTTGGTGGAAAAGCCGTTTGGAAAAGATGAGAAAACTGCCCGTTCTCTTGACGAGTTTTTGGCCCGGGTTTTTAAAGAAGTCCAAATTTATCGTATTGACCACTATCTAGCAAAAGAAATGCTCCAAAATATTTTGACGTTTCGATTTTCCAATAACTTGTTTGAGAAAAATTGGAGTAATCAGACTATAGAACGCATTGATATTCGGGTTTGGGAGAAAATTGGAGTGGAAGAGCGCGGTGTATTTTACGATGGCATTGGGGCATTGCGAGACGTGGGGCAAAATCATCTTCTTCAAATGTTAGCCCTCGTAACCATGGACTTGCCGTCGGACTATTCTGCCTCCTCAATTCGTAAGGTACGTGCCGATATTGTAAGGAAGTTTAAAATTCTTTCTGGTCCAGAAATAAAAAAATATACGCGGCATGCTCAATATGATGGGTATAACACTATCACCGGAGTTGATCCTCATTCCAAAACAGAAACATATTTTCAAATTAATAACGTTACTATTGATGATCCGCGCTGGAGCGGAGTGCCGATTTTGTTGGAAAGTGGAAAGCGACTGGGGGAGCAGCGCAAAGAAATTATTGTAACCTTTCGCCACTCGCAACCGTGTCTTTGTCCGGAAGGAATGGGGCACTATCGAAACAAAGTTTTATTTGCACTTGAGCCTGAGGAGCGTATAACTATCCATTTCTGGTCAAAAAAGCCTGGTCTTTTGCTTGAAATGGAGGAAAGAAAATTTGAGTTTTTGCTCCGTGATAAGGGTGACAAAGTCCAGTATGTAGAAGAATACGAAAAATTGTTGCTTGATTGTATTACCGGGGACCAGACGCTTTTTGTAAGCACCGATGAGATCCGAGCGATGTGGCAGTTTATTGATCCTATTATTCGGGGCTGGAAGAAAAACATCGTAGCGCTTGAAAAGTATACGCCGGATAGTAATGAGGTAACTGAAAAAACGGTTACCGAGTCTTTGACTAAAAAGCACATTGGATTTATTGGCCTTGGTAAAATGGGAATGAATATGGCGGTGCGCTTGCACGAAAAAGGGTGGCACGTAACAGCTTTTGACATAAATGAAAACGCCCGGAAAAGTGCGCAAGAGAAGGGGATGAAAATCGTCACCACACTTGCCGAGTTTAAAAAATTCAAAAAACCACAAGTATTGTGGTTAATGATTCCTGCCGGTAAAGCACTCGATGAAGTTCTTTTTGGAAAAAATGGTATAGTGAATATACTTGGATCTGGAGATATCATTATTGACGGAGGAAATTCGTTTTTTGAAGATACTATTGTTCGAGCCCGCAAGCTTCAAAAAAAGAAAGTTCACTTCCTTGATGTGGGGGTCTCGGGAGGGCCTGATGGGGCGCGCAAGGGTGCTTCCCTCATGATTGGAGGAGAACGGGAGCAATACGAAAAAATGGTTCCCCTATTTGCTGATCTTGCGGTTGAGGGAGGATATGCGTATATTGGAAAATCTGGAGCCGGACATTTTGTAAAAATGATCCATAATGGTATTGAATACGGAATGATGCAAGCAATTGCAGAAGGGTTTGCTGTTATGAAAAAGTCTTCGTTTCGTCCTGACTTAAAAAATGTAGTAGAGGTATACAATCATGGCAGTGTCATTGAATCACGCCTGATGCAGTGGTTGGAGAAGGCTTTTGATGAGTATGGGGAAAAACTTGATCCTATTTCTGGATCTGTTGCTCATACCGGCGAAGGCCTTTGGACTATTAAAACTGCTAAGAAGTTGAAAATTTCTATACCCGTGATTGAACAAGCCTTGCAATTTCGCATCCAATCAGAAAAAAATCCAAGTTACACGGGAAAAATTTTATCTGCACTCCGCAATCAATTTGGAGGACATGATATAAAAGCTAAGAGCAAATAGCCTATAGCAAATAGTAATGGAAGAAGCTATAAAAAATTTTAATAAACAGTTTGAGTTTGTACCGACTATTGAGAATGAAAATGCCCTTCCCCAGTTTGACCGTTTTGTAGTACTTGGAATGGGAGGATCGCATTTAGCGGCTGATATTCTCACCACGTTATCACCCGTTCCTGACGTTATTATCCATTCTGACTACGGTCTTCCCGAAATTGCCTTTGAAGAATTGCAGCAACGGCTCATCATTGCAAGTTCGTATTCGGGTAATACTGAAGAAGTTATTGATGGTTTCTTAAAAGCGCTTGATCAAAAACTTGCGTGTGCGGTAGTCTCGGTGGGAGGGAGACTGACTGAAATTGCACGGGAACATGGTGTACCGTATGTTCAAATTCCTGATACAGGCATCCAGCCTCGTTCGGCTTTAGGTTTTAATTTACGGGCCTTACTAAAAATTATGCGCAAGGAAGAGATATTGCGCCTAACCGATTCTTTGAGTGCGTTGCGTCCTCTTGCTTTCGAGGAGGCAGGTAAAACACTGGCAATAAAGTTAAAAGACTTTGTTCCGGTTATTTACTCCTCGACCAAAAATAAATCGATTGCGTATAATTGGAAAATAAAGTTTAATGAAACCGGGAAGATTCCTGCGTTCTTTAATATACTTCCTGAACTAAACCATAACGAAATGACGGGGTTTGACACCCAGCCTGCTACTAAAAAGTTATCTGAAAAGTTTTTCTGTATTCTCTTGAAAGACAAAAAAGATCACCCCCAAATTCAGAAACGGATGGAGGTACTTGAGCAGTTATATGGGCAGCGAGGACTTACGGTTGGAAGTTTAGAACTTACGGGAGAAACGCCTTTGGAAAAAGTTTTTGCTTCCCTACTTCTGGCAGATTGGGCCGCTTTTTATACAGCAAAGCAGTATGGCGTTGAATCAGAAAAGGTACCGATGGTAGAAGAATTTAAAAAACTGATAACGTAATGCCAATCCGCGAACATATGCGAACAAATATGCTTCACGCTTGTTTTTAATCATTCGTATTACATTTATGGAAAACCAAAACACAAATTCCAATCTAAACCCAGCCCAGAACGTTGATCCTAAAAAAGATCGGATCAATCAAGCCATACATCGAAAAAGAATTAAGCAACTCAGTTGGATAGTGGGTGTTATTGTGGTAATAGGACTTTTGATAGGAGGAATTGTTTGGTATAGCATCCGCGATGCAAAGAACCTGCCCGGAGTTTTTTACCCGGAGCAAGGAAGAGAGCATATAGCTCCTGATCACCAGCATACCTATAACTCCAATCCTCCTACGTCGGGGTGGCATTATCCCACACCAGCAAGTTGGGGGGTGTATCATGAGGAGTTACCAGATGAGGAAGTTGTTCATAACTTAGAGCATGGAGGAGTATGGATTTCCTACAAACCCGGGATTCCAGACGATGTTATCAAAAGACTTGAAGGTTTTTTCGATACATATGGTACAAAAGTAATTGTTACTCCACGCTCAAAAAATGATACGGACATCGCGCTGGTCGTCTGGACACGACTGGATAAATTTAATGTGTCGGAATTTAGCGAAGCTCGTGTCGATAATTTTATCAGACGGCTACGCAATCGAACCGGTCCGGAACCGTTGGCACCATAACGAGTAACAAGTTACAAGTGACAAGTGAGGTGACTTTTCATCCTCTTGTCTCTTGTAACTTGTCTCTTGTCGCTTTTATGCTTTATGACGTTATCATTATTGGCGGGGGACCTGCTGCCACTGCCGCAGCAGTTTACACCGCGCGCAAACGATTAAAAACTCTTCTTATCACTGAAGAGTTTGGTGGGCAATCCATTGTATCTGATGATATTCAGAACTGGATTGGAGAGCTCCATGTTTCTGGTTTTGATTTGGCTAAAAAATTTGAGGCGCACGTGCGTTCTTTTCCTGATATGGTAGATATCAAGACTCCAGAACGGGTAACCCTTGTGCGATCGATTAAGTGCAATACTGAAAGCCGTATTTGTGACTTTGAGATTGAAACTGATAAAGGAAATAAGTATGAAGGAAAATCGGTAATTTTGGGGGCGGGTGCACGTCGTCGAAAATTAGGAGTTCCAGGAGAAGAAAAACTCAATGGCAAAGGAGTGGCCTATTGTTCGACCTGTGACGCGCCATTGTTTCGAGATAAAGAAGTGGTGGTTGTTGGGGGGGGCAATGCAGGACTTGAGGCGGTAATTGATCTTTTCCCGTACGCGACTAAAATTTATTTACTTGAGTTTGGAGAAACTCTACGAGGGGATCCGGTAACGCAAGAAGAAATTCGCAAAAACCCTAAAGCTGAAATAATTTTAAATGCTCAAACTAAAGAAATTGTTGGGGATACATTCGTTACCGGCGTTACTTATATTGATAGAAAAACCAATGAGGAGAAAACACTTACCGTTGGTGGTATTTTTGTTGAGATTGGATCAGTGCCCAACTCCGAAATGGTAAAAGATGTCGTAGAGCTTGATAAATTTGGACAAGTAAAAATTGACTCAAAACACGCTTCAACCTCTCATCCCGGCATATTTGCGGCAGGAGATATCACCGATGATCCCTATAAACAAAATAATATTTCAGCAGGAGATGCGGTAAAGGCAGCTTTGGCGGCGTATGGATATTTATTAAATCGCGAGAAACAAAGTCCGGCCGCTGAAGGCAAAGAAAAATAAATACCGGACAAATCCGGTATGTTAGGGTCTCCAGTGAAATAGGAGCCAAAGACAGCGAATTCCAGATATCGGCCAGACAATGCTTCGGCCAATTGCCCAAAACAACATCGTTGGCCCTTGGTGCATGTCGACTAATTCGTGTTTGAGTTCAAAGAGCAAAACAACAGCTGCGACTAGTATATATCGATCTAGTAGCGTCATTTCTTGTAAGCAAAACTTTATTATCTATAACATAATTAATCAACTGTGGCAACCTTTTTCGAAAACACCAAAAAATTAGTTGAACAAGCTGCCCAAATCGCCGGCATTTCTACGGCTGATTTAACTCGACTCGAAGAGCCTGAGAAAATTTTAGAATTTGAAATCCCCGTTACTTTAGATGATGGGACCAAACAGAAATTTCCTGCTTGGCGCGTACAGCATAATAGCGCACTAGGGCCCTATAAAGGTGGAATTCGCTATCATCCCGATTCGAATTTAGATGAAGTAAAAGCACTTGCCTCTCTCATGACTTGGAAAACGGCCCTAGCTGCCCTGCCGTATGGCGGAGGAAAGGGGGCTGTAAGGGTTGACCCAAAGAAACTGAATCCCAAAGAACTGGAGGAACTTTCTCGAGGGTTTGTTCGTGCGATTTGGCATGACTTAGGTCCAGAAAAAGACATTCCGGCACCTGACGTCAACACCAATGCGCAAATTATGGACTGGATGAGCGATGAATATTCTACGTTGGTAGGCAGAAGAGAACCAGCGGCCTTTACCGGAAAATCTATGAAAAATGGTGGCTCACATGGACGAGAAGTGGCGACCGGTTACGGCGGCTATGTGATCTTAAGAGAGTATCTTCATTCGCATAATGGCTTTACAGCACCTCTGAGGAAACCTACTGTGGCAATCCAGGGCTTTGGAAATGTTGGATCCAATATTGCAAAATTTTTGTTTGATGAAGGATTTAAAATTGTTGCGGTCTCCGATTCCAAGGGTGCGTTAATGGAAGAGGAAGGAATTGATATTCATCAAATCAGCCAAGAGAAAGACAAAACTGGTATCATAGATCGTGGCAAATGTTTTGCCGTAAAACCCCACGGTGAACCCTGCAGGAGATTTACCAATGAGGAGTTGCTTGAACTTCCCGTGGATATATTAATTCCAGCAGCGCTTGAGAATGCAATTACCGCCGAGAACGCAGTAAAAATTCAGGCCAAAGTTATTTTGGAAATGGCCAATGGCCCTACGACGGTGGGGGCAGAAAAAATCTTAGAATCAAAGGGGATTGAAGTGATTCCCGATATTTTGGCCAACGCCGGAGGTGTTGTCGGCTCATATTTTGAATGGATTCAATCCAAAGAGCAAAAATATTGGCGAGAGGAAACGGTTCTAGAAAAAATTGATGAAAAGCTGGTTGAAGCGTTTGGAGCAGCTTTTGCCGCCAAGGAGCAATATAAAATTTCATGGCGTCTGGCCTCGTTTGTGCGGGCGCTTACCAAAGTTGCGGAGGCAATGAAAAATGAGATCAAAAAACCGCTGTAGGTAAGCGGGTGGATATTAGTTGGACCTTGTCCTAAAGACAAGAGCAGCGAATGTTGCTACTCCGAAAGCGGTCAGTAAATCAATAAAGATCCAAAACAGTAGCAATGACCATGCGTTATCTCCATAAATCGGTAGCGTAAATAAACGCGAGTCAATGGTGATAGCAATTACATGAAAAACTACCAATATAAATGAAAGAAGACACAGTATACGGCCAAAAACACCATAAGATTCGAATTGCTGTTTAAGGTGTTTCAGCATCTCTTTTCTTTTTGAAAAATAGTGCTATCATAAAACTACATGAAAAGTGCAAAAATTGCAATTAATGGCTTTGGACGCATCGGCCGATTTTTTTTCCGGGCGGCATTTGACGCACCGGAGTTTGATATTGTTGCTATCAATGATCTTACTGATACTAAAACTTTGGCCTATCTCTTAAAATACGATTCTGTGTACGGGCGGTTTGGTAAAAATGTTCAAGGGGAGGAAGGAGACCTTGATGTTGATGGAAAAAAAATTAAAGTTCTTGCAGAAAAAGACCCGATCCATCTTCCATGGAAAGACTTAGGGATTGATATCGTAGTTGAGTCAACAGGATTTTTTACTACAGGAGAAAAGGCAAAGTCTCATATCACGGCGGGAGCCAAACGAGTGGTTATTACTGCCCCTGCCGACGGGGTAACAACTGCCCTTGTGGGTGTAAATGAAGATCGCTTTCAATCGGCTGGTCCAATCACTTGTAATGCTTCCTGTACTACCAATTCTGTCGCTCCCGTTATGGCTATTCTTTTAGATCACTTTAAAATCCTTAAAGCTTCCATGGCAACGGTACATGGCTATACAGCAACTCAAAAACTTGTCGACGGACCAGATTCTAAAGATTTGCGTCGAGGACGAGCAGCTGCCGTGAACATTGTTCCCTCGACAACAGGTGCTGCCGAAGCCGTTATTGAAGCACTTCCTGTATTAGAGGGAAAATTTGACGCAGTTGCCATGCGCATCCCTGTGGTCACCGGATCATTGAGTCTTATTACCGCCTTGGTTGATAAGAACACTACCCCTGAAGAAATAAATAAAATCTTTTCTGATGCCACAGCAGATCCTCGTTGGTCAAAAACTGTCAAAGTTACTCACGAACAGCTGGTCTCAAGCGATATTATTGGCGAACCGTACGGCGCAATAATTGATGCATCACTGACCAAGGTAGTGGATGGAAATCTCATCAATGTCTATTCCTGGTATGACAATGAAGCGGGGTATACAGCGACGTTGGTTGAGCACGTCAAAAGGGTGATTGGTCTGCTTTAATTTATTACAACACCGATAACGACTCTCCGATCTTCGTAGGTTTTTTGCGTTTTTGGAGTGTATCAACTACAATCGAATTATCGAATTGTAGTATTTTTATTGTATGCGTCAAAGTCAACTTTTTGGTAAAACCTTACGTGAGTCTCCAAAGGATGAAGTGTCAGCAAACGCCAAACTACTTGAGCGGGGCGGTTTTGTGTACAAAACCATGGCAGGGGCATACGATCTTCTACCACTCGGCTTTAGAGTGATTGAAAAGGTTAAACAGGTTATTCGAGAAGAAATGAATGCAGTTGGAGGACAGGAAATGTTGATGACCGCCTTGCAGCCCAAAGAACGATGGGAAAAAACCGGACGGTGGAAAGAACTGGGAGAAGAAATCATGTATCAATTTAAGGATCATTCTGGTCGGGAAGTTGGCCTTGCGGTAACGCATGAGGAGCCACTGACTGAGATGGCTTTGCGATCAATCCGTTCTTATAAAGATCTTCCGCTTTTTGTGTATCAGATGCAGACAAAATTTCGAGACGAACTTCGTGCTAAATCAGGTCTCCTTCGTGGAAGAGAATTTATTATGAAAGACCTTTATAGTTTTCATAAAGATACGGCAGATCTTAACCATTTTTATACCAAAGTCATTGATCATGCGTATAAAAACATATTTAAACGAAGTGGCCTTGAGGTGTTAGTGGCTGAGGCTTCGGGTGGAAGTTTTACTAAAGATCTTACTCATGAATACCAGGTGTTAAGCGATGAGGGTGAGGATGTCGTTTTTTATTGCACGCACTGTAATTTTGCACAAAACAAAGAGGTCGCAACTATTCAGGAAGGTATGCCCTGTCCTCACTGCAAGGGAGAAGTGAAAAAAGCACGAAGCATAGAAGTCGGTAATATCTTCCCTTTGGGAACAAAATATTCAGAACGCCTTGGCCTAATATATCAAAATGAGAAAGGGGAAAAACATCCCGTAGTAATGGGAAGCTATGGGATTGGGGTTGGTCGCTTGGCAGCAACTATTGTCGAGATTCATCATGATGAGCGGGGAATACTGTGGCCTGAAGCTATTGCTCCCTATCAAGTACACCTCATTGAACTTTTGGGAAGGGAATCAGGCTCCATACAACGCGTTAGAAAAGCAGTTGAAAAACTGTATAAAACTTTGCTTGCAAAAGGAGTTGAGGTGTTATACGATGACCGCGAAGAAATTAGCGCGGGTGAAAAATTTGCGGATGCTGATCTGATTGGAATTCCCTGGCGAGTTGTTGTTTCGGAAAAAACCTTGAAAGAAAAACGCCTTGAGCTGAAAAAACGAACTGAAGCAACCCCCAAGTACATTACAGAAAAAGAACTACTGCGAAAATTAAAAAGGCCGCGTTAGCGCCCTCGGGTTTACTCACGCTTTTTTCAAAGCGAAAATATGCAAGATGAGGTACATCCGGATCTCGAGGGAGATGCGGAATAATTTTTACTTAAAGAAAACGGGGAATAAAATCTACAATTAAGAGCACAAAGTTCGACCGGTCCAATTTCTCCCACCCCTGATCATACAGAAAGTCTCTGGCCACAATCGGATTAATAATTTGTTTCTGCTTGTAATTGATCAAGGACGGTTTGATTTTTTCTTTAAAAAAATCAAACCGTCCTTGGCTAGTCTCAGAGTCTACATCCGTTTCGGTGTGCAAACACACAAAGATTCGTATATATTCTATTTCGTGTACATAAATTTTTGATGATTTTTTACTACCCCCCACCTTCCGAATATCTCGCGGTCTTTCCGCTGGAATGAGGAGTAACTTCAAATCTGTCTCGCGGAGCTTGAGCACTCCGCAAGAAGGTGAGAGGATTTATCACCCATGCCAAGTACTGAAAATTCGACTTTTCATTTTAAAGCCTTTTTCATATTAGGAAGTCGTTTTATGAAATTACCAATCCTAACTAATTCACTAGAACGATCGGATCTGCGGTCCAGTCGAATTTCTACTACTTGGCATGCTTGATAAGTTTTTTGGCCAGTTTTCAAAGGATATCGGAATAGATTTAGGTACTGCCAATACCTTGGTGTATGTACGCGGTCGGGGAATTGTGATCAATGAGCCATCGGTCGTCGCTATAAATCAGAAGACCGCTCAGATTGTGGCCATTGGTGCGGAAGCCAAGCGAATGGTAGGAAGAACTCCTGGATACATTACTGCGACTCGCCCTTTGGTTGCGGGAGTTGTTTCGGATTTTGAAGTGACTGAGGAAATGCTTAAATATTTTATTCGTAAGGTCCACGAGGAAAAATTTTCTTTGTTTCCGCGGCCGCGTGTGGTGATTGGTATACCATCGGGCGTGACTGAAGTTGAGAAGCGAGCTGTGGAGGATGCAGCCAAAAATGCTGGGGCTCGGGAAGTTTATCTGGTGGAAGAGCCGATGGCTGCTGCCATTGGCGTTCGTCTTCCGGTACAAGAAGCTGTGGGATCCATGATTGTTGATATCGGCGGAGGGACTTCTGACATTGCAGTAATCTCGCTTGGTGGGATTGTTGTTTCAAGAGACCTTAAAATTGCTGGTGATAAATTTAATGATGACATTATCCGTTTTGCTCGAGATGAATTTAAGTTGCTGCTCGGAGAACGTACTGCCGAGGACATAAAAATTGCAATTGGCTCAGCCCATGAGCTCGCAAGTCCGCTAGAGGCCACCATGCGTGGGCGGGACTTGGTGTCTGGACTTCCGCGGGAGATTATTGTTGATGATTCGGATATTCGTCGTGCTCTGCGTCATTCCATCAATATATTAGTAAACGCTATCAAGGCCACGGTGGAAGAAACTCCACCCGAACTGGTTGCCGACATTATGCATCGCGGCATTACTTTGGTCGGGGGCGGATCGCTTCTGCGAGGACTCGATCGCTTGATAAGCCAGGAAACGCACATTCCTGCCCGCGTTGCTGAAGATCCGTTGACCTCTGTAGTAAGGGGGACAGGAATTATTTTGGAAGATATTGATTCTGTTAAAAATGTGTTGGTAAACGCCGGTAGTGAGAAAGTTCCTTTTTAAATAGGTGTTAGAGATGTATGCAAACCTCCACTAAAAAATACATTGTATCTATGACTCCCTCTCAAATAAATCAGAGCACAACCATAAATTTCTAACGGGATGAATCTATCTAAACGACTTTTGAGTTTTGTCTTTGGTTTTGTCGTAGTTGTGCTCCTTTTATTTTTTAATACATTTCAGATCGGAACTGTGCTCAAAGGCGGAGTACTTACTCTGGGAAGACCCTTGTTTGCTTTTAGCGCCTTGATACGTGATTACCTTTTTTCTAAAACCCACCTAAGCTCTGATGAGGTTCTCCAGCTTATTCAGGAAAACGAGCGTTTAAAGTCAGCTGCGGCTCAATTTGAGAAATTGAGAGCAGACAATGAGTCTTTACGAAAGATTCTTCAATTTAGAGAGGATGAGAAAATTCAAATCGTGGGTGGCCGCATTGTATCCTACGGAATGAGTGAAGGAAAAGAATTTCTTATTATTAATCAAGGCAAAGATGCTCATGTGGCATCGGGTGACACGGTCATCGATTCGGAAGGACTCCTGGTGGGTACTATTGATGGAGTATATGATACGTCGGCTAAAGTAAGTATTGCATCAAACCCTGGTACTACGTTTGAAGTTGAAACCATACCGCATTCTACTCTGCTTCTTGCCAAGGGTCTGGGGGCACGAACTTTATCGATTGAACTTATTCCAGGTGGTCTTGCCATCAAACAAGGTGACTTTGTTTCTGGTCTGACGGTGAAAAATGACCGCTCACAGTCATTTTTGGTTGGCCAGATCAGTTCAATCCGCTCAACTAATTCTTCGTTCAAAGAGGCTCATATTACGCTTCTTTCGCATCCTGAATTATTGCATGATATATTTATTGTTATCTCTCAATGAGTCCCGCATACACTTTAGACTGCTGCCTACGTTCCATCGAGGATTGTAAAAATTCCTGCGATTCTTAAAACACCTAATTATTTCATTATTTTATGGCAGCAAAGAAACAGTCTAAAGTGTGTGCGGGATGAAAAATTTTCTTTTTATACTTCTTGTATGTTGTGCACTGAGCATTGAATGGATTGTAAGCCCCGCGTTTTCTCTATGGGGATTTAGTCCTTCATTTACTGTACTTGTTCTCTTACTATGGTTTTGGGGGCTCACCCTTCAAGCTCGAATCTGGATTAGTATTATAATAGGTTTTATTTTTGACTCTTTGCTCATTGTGCCTTTCGGAACTCATATCTTTCTTTTTTTAGTGGGTGCTTTTGTCATTGAGGCAGTCCATATGTTTTTATCAGAAACATCTTCAAAAGTTACCGAAACACTCAATATCGTGGCAGTCTTTTTTTTCCTCTTTTTACTGCTACCATTTGCAGTTTTTGCGGCTAGTGGTTTTGAAGACACATCCATGTTTGTTACACGTTTCCTCGTGCGTTGTATGGTGGCCGGTTTTATTTGGTCCCTGATTTCTATTCCATTTGCAGCCCTCATAATCCGGTTTACCAGAAAATAGTATGGGAATTTTTCGGAAAAGAAAAAACGTAAATCACTTTCTCGATCCTGATGAGATCTTAGCCGATTCTATTAGTTCTTTGAATGTATCTCACAGCACTGAAGGAAAACTTGAGCGCCCGTTAACTCGTTTCTCACACATCCTTTTTTTGTCGCTTATTAGTCTCGGTGTGATCTATCTTACCTTTCGCGCGGGAACTATCCAGTTAAAAGCAGGAGAAGATTTTTATTTAAAATCTCAGGAGAATAGATTTTTGGTTCGTTCAATTATTCCTCCCCGCGGCATTGTGTATGACCAACAAAATGTACCGTTAGTTGAAAATCATCCCTCCTTTGGAATTGTTCTCGAACGAGAGGAATTCTTAAGCAATGGAGGAGATCTTAAAATTCTACTTCAAACGTTGGTTGACACTCTCCAGAAACCCGCTGATGTTTTTTATGAAGGAGGCTTCCCCAAAGATAAAAAACATCTAGCCGTGCGTTTGATTTTAGCAGAAGATATCTCTCCTGAAGCGATAGTACCGATTGCTACACGACTCAATAAAATTCCCGGTGTTCATTTATTTGAATCTTTTCGGCGGTATTATAAAGATGCATATGCTTCTTCTCATTTGCTTGGGTACGTAGGAAAGGTCTCTGGGGACGACATGAAAAATGCACCGGCATTGCAGGATGAGGAGGTCATAGGAAAGAGTGGGCTTGAGTTAACGTATGATGCAGACTTACGGGGGATTGGGGGAAAAAAAATTGTAGAAATGGATGTGGACGGCCACGAGACGCGCTTCAAGTTGGTTCAGGAACCAACTCCAGGCAACAATCTACAACTTACCATTGATGGAGCCTTGCAAGATAAAATTTACTCACTTATTAAGCATTATACTGGTGAGAAGCGGGGAGCGAGTGCTGTAGTTATTGATCCACGAAGCGGGGCAGTGCGAGCTCTCGTAAGCTCTCCCGGGTTTGATACCAATCGTTTTGGATACTCTTTGGGTGCAAATGAATTTTCTAGTATTTTAAAAAACCCCCTCACCCCCCTTTTTAATCGCGCTATTAGTGGAGAGTTTCCTTCAGGTTCAACCCTCAAGCCAATGATTGCTGCTGCAGCTCTTGAAGAGCATTTAGTGGATCCCCTTAAAAAAATTAATGACATTGGATATATTGAGATCCCAAATCCGTATCATCCAGGAGAGTCAAGCAAATTTCCCGATTGGAAAGCTCATGGGTGGATCAATTTTTACGATGCAATTGCCTACTCTGCCAATGTCTATTTCTATATGTTGGGGGGCGGATACAAAGATCAGCCTGGTTTAGGAATTGATCGCATAAAAAAATACGCGTTAAGCTTTGGTCTTGGCTCTAAACTGGGAATTGATCTTCCCGGAGAGCGTCCTGGTTTAATTCCCGATCCGGAATGGAAAAAAACTGCTGAGCCAGAAAATCCCATTTGGAGAATTGGTGATACGTATCATGTCGCGATTGGTCAAGGAGGGTTTAAAGCTACACCTCTCCAGATGACTGCACTCACTGCCGCCATTAGTAATAAAGGTAAACTCTATCGTCCCTATATAGTCGAAAAAGTGCTTGGAAAAGATGGGAAAGTTTTAAAAACCAAAGAGCCCGAACTTATTCGAGACCATATTGTCAGCGTGGCTTCCCTTAATGAGGTTGTAAAAGGAATGAAACAAACAGTCACCGGAGGTACCGCGCGACTACTCAAAGATCTTCCTGTTTCAATTGGGGCTAAAACCGGAACTGCACAAGCCGGAAGCGGGTTGCCCCATGCATGGGTTACAGTTTTTTTGCCAGCTGATGATCCTCAATTTGTTATGACGGTTATGGTCGAGCATGCGGGAGAAGGCTCAACCGTTGCGGTTCCGATCACCCATGATATATTGCGGTGGTACGTTGATACTCGTATACTTCATCGCAATGCCGAAGAAATCACTGCAACAACTACTCTTCCACAGTCCCCCTAGGCTTGGGGATAACCGCTTGCCTACCCATATTGACAAATCAAACCATTTTTACTATTGTTCGTTATACTTTATACTCAACACTAAATATCGAATACACAATGTCATGAGCTCATATTTATCTGAAGAAGGCTTAGAAAAACTAAAGAAAGAATTGCATGACCTTAAGACCAAAAAACGACAAGAAATTGCCAGCCGACTTGAGCATGCCAAGACACTTGGTGATTTATCAGAAAACGCAGAATACCAAGAAGCAAAAGAAGAGCAATCTTTGGTAGAGACTCAGATTGTTGAACTGGAAGAGATGGTACGTGGTGCTGTTCTTATCAAAAAAAATGGTAAGTCGGATAAGGTTGAAATTGGGTCAACAGTGCGAATTTCATCCGGCCGAGGGGAAGAGACCTATACGATTGTAGGTTCCGAGGAAGCCGAGCCTAGCAAGGGAAAAATTTCAAACGAGTCTCCGCTGGGGCGAGCTTTTTTAGGTAGAAAAGTAAGTGAGAAAATTGAGGTTCGGACACCTGGTGGAGTAAGCGTTTACGAAATTTTGGAAATCCGCTAGCCTGTAGATAGCGCATTGAACTCTTAAAATCCCTAAAATTCAAGCTACTACTGAGCTTGGAATTTAGGGATTTTTGTTTTAGTATAAGATCATGTTAGATGAAATTCGAAATGAGCGAATCCGTAAGAGTGAACTTTTACGGGAAAAAGGAATTGATCCTTATCCGTCCAAAACGCATCGAACACATGCGCTGAGTGATGTTTTAAAGAAATTTTCAACTCTCGAGGAGGGAAAGAAAAAAGTTGTGGTTGCTGGAAGGGTGCTGGCAAAACGTGAGCATGGGGGGTCTGTCTTTGTGGATATTCATGATGGGACTGAAAAGCTTCAGGTCTATTTTAAGCTCGATTCTCTGGGAGATGCCTTTTCTCTTTTCATGGAAACAGTTGATATTGGGGATGTTGTAGAGGCTGAAGGAAAACTTTTCAAAACCAAAAAAGGAGAAGAAACATTGGAAGTATCAGGATGGAGGATGCTTGCTAAATCCCTCCTACCTCTTCCTGAAAAATGGCATGGACTCCAGGATGTGGAAGAGCGTTTTCGCAAGCGATACCTTGATCTTTTAATGAATAAGGACGTTAAGAGGAGGTTTGAAAACCGCTCGCTTATACTCCATGCTATCCGTGCTTTTTTTGAAAAGAAGAACTTTCTTGAAGTTGAAACTCCCATGCTTCATCCAATCCCGGGCGGAGCGCTGGCTCGTCCTTTTGTGACCCATCACAATGCGCTTGATACTGATCTCTATCTTCGCATTGCAAAGGAATTGTATTTAAAGCGACTTTTGGTTGGGGGGTTTGAGCGTGTTTTTGAAATAGGAAAAGATTTTCGCAACGAAGGAATTGATACGACGCACAATCCGGAATTTACCATGCTCGAGGCCTACGCTGCCTTCTGGGACGAAGAGGATATGATGAGTTTGGTGGAAGATTTATTTATCCAACTTGGTAAAACATTTGGCAAAAAATCAGAAATATTTTTTGAGGAAAAAACGGTGGTGTTTAAAAAGCCGTTTACGCGAATTGCTTTTAAAGATTTACTTGCGCGCTACGCGCAAATTACCGAATACGATCGAGAAACCCGTGATTCGTTGGTGGTGCGTGCGCGACAGCTAGGTATTGATGCAAAACCACATGAGTCCAAAGGAAAGATTGCCGATGAAATCTATAAAAAAATCTGCAGACCCTATCTTGTCCAGCCAACCTTCATAACTAATCATCCGCTGGATATTTCGCCTCTTGCCAAAAAACATGATCCACCAACCGGCGGACCTGATATTGTTCGCCGTTTTCAATTAGTAGTAGCAGGATACGAACTAACCAACGCATTTGCCGAACTAAATGACCCACTGGATCAGAGAGCTCGGTTTGAGGAGCAGGAAAAAATGGGGGGGATTGGAGAAGAGGAAGCGCATAAAATGGATGAGGATTTTATTGAAGCGCTTGAGTACGGCATGCCGCCAGCTGCGGGCCTCGGTATTGGAATTGACCGTGTTGTTATGCTTTTGACCAATACCAAAAATATTAAGGAGGTGGTGTTGTTCCCGACTATGCGACCGAAACAATAGTATGCTTGATATAAAGTTCATTCGTGAAAACCCAGAGAAAGTAAAAGAAGGACTCCAAAAAAAAGGTGTTGATTTTGACGTCAACTATCTTCTTCAGGTTGATGAAAACCGAAGAGTAAAAATAAAAGAAGGAGATGATTTACGATCGCTCCACAATCGACTCTCCGAAGAGATTCCTAAGCTTTCTGGAAATGAACGCGACAAAAAAGTAGAAGAGTCTCGAGAACTGAAAATAAGAATTGCCGAGATTGAGTTTACTGCCAAGACTCTTGAAGAAGAGTTTTTAGAATTAATGTACAAACTCCCCAATTTACCGCTTGAGGACGTGCCAGTCGGTAAAGATGAATCAGATAATGTAGTTGTGCGCCAGTGGGGCACACTTCCGCAATTTGATTTTATTCCCAAAGACCATGTGTCGCTCGGAGAGGAGTTGGGAATTATAGATATTAAAACTGCCACAAAGGTGGCGGGAAGCCGCTTTACCTATCTTAAGGGATCATTGGTCCGTTTACAGTTTGCTCTTGTCCAATTTGCTTTTAATACCCTTTATTCGGCAACTGACCTCAAAAAGGTTGCTGATTCGATTGAAAGCGATTATCCTGCTGGTATTTTTACTCCCGTGGTTGTTCCGCAAATGATAAAACCCGATGTGTATATGAAGACCGCACGCTTGAGTCAGGAAGACAAAGATGACCGTTATAAATTAAGCCAAGACGATCTTTACCTTATCGGGAGCGGAGAGCATACCCTTGTTCCCATACATATGGACGAGACGTTGGACGAAGACACCCTGCCCCTGCGGTATGTAACGTATTCTTCTTGTTTTCGACGTGAAGCCGGATCATATGGAAAGGATACACAGGGCATACTCCGGCTCCATCAGTTTGATAAGGTAGAAATGGAGTCCTTTACCACTAAGGAGAGCGCACTAAAAGAGCATTATTTTTTTATTGCGCTTCAGGAGCATCTTGTGCAACAGCTTAATTTGCCCTATCAGGTTGTTCTAAGCTCGACTGGTGATACTGACGGTCCGTGTGCACATCATGTCGATATTGAAATTTGGATGCCGGGACAGAATCAATACCGCGAAACCCATTCGGCTGATTTTACAACTGATTATCAAACACGTCGTCTTAATACTCGTGTGAAAAGAAAAGACGGCTCGATTGAATTTGCGTATGCCAATGACGCAACGGTAATTGCGATTGGACGCACCCTCATTGCCATACTGGAAAATTATCAACAAAAAGACGGATCAATAAAAATTCCAGAAGTGTTGCAACCATATATGGGAGGAATGAGGGAGATCCGTTAAAAGTCACGCTTTATGCGGGGCTTTTTTGATTTAACGCACCTATGCACTATCGAACCTGGATAGAAGTTGATTCTCGAGCCTTGCGGCACAATTTTTTGCAATTCCGGAAACTACTCAAGCCAGAAACACAGTTTATGGCAGTTATAAAGTCGAACGCCTATGGCCACGGCCTCGTCCATGTTGCAAAACTTCTTTCTGACCTACAACCCATAAACTACTACCTAAAGCCTAGTAAATTATGGTTTGGCGTAGATTCCATAGTTGAGGCATTGCGTCTTCGAAAAGAGGGAATAAAAAACAGAATCTTGGTCCTCGGGTACACCTTACCAGATCGAGTGAAAGAGGCAGAAGAACATAACATCGCTCTTTCTGCTGCTACCTTTGAAGCTTTGCATCAGATAAAAAAGTATCGGCCATCTTTTCATATCAAAGTTGATTCAGGTATGCACCGCCAAGGATTTTTGCCCCATCAAACTTCTGAACTCATTAAACTAATTAAACTTTTTAAACTGACTCCAGAGGGTATTTTTACCCATTTCGCGAGCGCTAAAGATATTCGCGATCCTAAATACACTCAACAACAAATTTTCAATTTTGAGAGAGTACTTCAAGAATTTCAGCAAGCAGGTTTTGCGTCTCTGATTCGACATGCTGCCGCTACAGGGGGGACAATGCTCTTTCCCGAATCTCATTTTGACATGGTGCGTGTCGGGATGGGGCTGTATGGATATTGGCCGGCGCCGGAATCAAAATTATCTCCACTAAAAAATACATTTCGTTTACAACCCGTCCTCTCGTGGAAAACCATTATTGGGGAAATCAAAGAAATTCCCAAAAAGTCTCCAGTTGGTTATGATTTAACTAGCTACACTAAGAGAAAAACTCGTATTGCAATACTACCAATTGGATATTGGCACGGGTATGATCGAGGGCTCTCTGGCATTGGAGAGGTATTAGTTGGAGGGAAACGAGCTAAGATCCTCGGTCGCATCTCAATGGATATGATTGTAATAGATATTACGAAAATTCCTCGAGCTCGAATTGGGAGTGAGGTTGTCTTGGTCGGAAAACAAGGAAAAGAAGAACTTTTTGCCGAAGAGCTTGCAAGCAAAATAAGCACCTCACCCTATGAATTTTTAACTCGTTTAAACCCGCTTATTAAAAGAGTGGAGCATATCTGAAAACTCTGGTTCGTAGCGGAATTGTATAATTTCGAGCGAGACAAGGAAGGACGACGACGGTGTATGTGAATAATGTACACCGAGGAGAACTGACGAAGTCGCAGCCGAAATTATGCAATTGCAGTAGAATAAAGATTTTTTAGATGTGCTCTCATGTCGCATAGCCGCATTATTTATAGTGCCAACGAATCTAAAAAAAGGAAGAAAAAATTTTCTGGTCGCTTTGTTATTGCCAGTATTCTTTCTTTTTTATTTTTTGGGGTTCTTTCGGGGGCGGGGTTTTTTGTTACGCAGCATGCCCACATAAAAAATGTAGAGGTTTCTGGTTTGAAAGTTTTAAATTCCGAAGAAATAAAAAGTGAGGTCAATAAGGAGCTTGAAGGAGCTTTCGCCTTTATCCTTCCTAAAAATTCTTATTTTGTGGTGAGCACAACAAAAATTAAAGAGAAGCTACTCGCACTTAATCCTCGAATTGCTGATATCGCAATTACCAAAGAATATCCGGAAAGCCTACAGGTCAATTTAACTGAACGAGAGCCCTGGGGAATTTATTGCAACGATCTTCTGCTGGACCTTCAAAAAGATGCCGGAAAACAAAAATGTTTCTATATAGATAAAAGCGGATTCTCGTATGAGGATGCGCCACTCACAACAGGCACGCTTATCAATAAGATTCGGGGAGATGCTGAAAATTCAGCAGTGGGAACGCAGCTCGTTGATCCGGAGACAATTTCTCTTATGGAGAGAATTGCAAATAAACTAAGGGAGTTAGACTTACGAGTCTCTGTGTTTGAAATTCGTACTCCGCTCAAAAGCGAGATTCGAGTTCAAACTCATGAAGGTTTTGCACTTATTATTAAACGAACTGATGATTTCCAAAATGTTTTCAATGTTTTAAAAACAGTACTTGCAAATGAGATAAAAGGAAAACGTTCGCAGCTCGACTACATTGATCTGCGGTTTGGTAATAAAGTTTTCTACAAGTTCCGCAACTAATTAGGCCATCAGCACATTTTAAAAGAGGTGTTAACATTTGGCTACGATCGTGAGTAGGTGTTAACATCGGGTTTTCTCAACAGTTCTTAAAAATTATATCTCAACTAGACTCCCTGACGGCCGTCAGAGAGGGGTAGTAAAGGAAAAAAATGATGGAAATTAAAGACCCCGTCGCGATGAACTGCGACGGGGGTGTTGTGCTGCTGCCTTGTGTGACGACGGCCGGTGCTTCGGCTCGGCCATCCGAGGAACGGCAGCGTTCCTCGGGTGGACGCGGGTACATCAGCCAACGACCGATGCGCGCCCTGGTGGATCTTGACCCTCGCGAGTGCGGGCGTCTGATGAAACCCCTCGCGAGCTCGGAACCAATTCCGACCCTTTAGTGCACGATCAAGCGCCCACCTCCGGGTGTTGCCTCCACCATTCCGAGCTAGACTCGGTGTAGATAGTGAAGGGCTTGACTGAGGACGTTCCGCGCAGTAGCCGCTATATCCCTTGGAAAGGGCGGCGGGTCTGCCATAGACCCTCTCAATGCGGCGGCGCGGTCTCTCACGCTCCGGGTCCAGACCCGTGCGCGGAGTTAATATCCGTGTGCATGTGACAAGTCGTCACCCACAATGAGTGGAAGACGACCCGGCTTTGGTGAAAAGTACGCCAGCACACGGAGTTTGAAAGATCGAAACTCATTGAAACCCATTATAGCAAAAGGGCTATTATTTGTCAATATGCATTAAAAAGCGGCTTTTCTGAGGCGCTTTTTGGCGAAATGCAGATGGTTTTTAGATTAAGGAATTTTATACACAAAAATTGAGTGGCCAATCCGTGCCACCGGCTGATAGGACTTCAACCAATCATAAGAATCTTCTGGTTTTCGTGTAAAACCTGGGCCGATTTTACCCCATGCGCCTTGCCGAACATTGGCAGAAATTGCAAACCAGCCAGACACGGGACCTTTTGATGGCCACCATGATTGGTACCGCGAACCAAGATAGTAGGCAGGATTTGCTCCTCCAAAATAGTCTCCAGCTATACTGCCAATTTTTTGTTCATCGACATACTGAACGAGACGCTTAAAATCCTGTCCCCAATCGTAATTAGAATCAGTTGCAATTTTATATCCTTCTTCTGATCCACCAGCAAAAGTGTTGTAATAAGACAAAAAGTGTGGATAGACCAGAAACATGTTAATGGCCATCCAAACAACCGCTATCCCCACAAAAACATATTTGGGGATTGCCTTTACAAAATAGTGCAATGTATTACTGATCCATTGAAAAAACGATTGAGGGTTTGCGTTATCATGCGCACGAAACCATCGAGAGAGAGTAATTGCCACCAGCATAAAGATAAATGGTAATGTTGGGAGTACATGCCGGATTCCGATATTTAACGGAGAGACGATAGAAATCGTCCAGTAAAGAACGATAACTACGAGAAACGAAAATTCAAAAAAGTGATTGTAGATCCAGAGTCGTATTCTTCGTGAGAATTTTTCGGAAGATGGAAAATTGATTTTTTTGATTGCAAAAATGAGAGCCAGCAGGGTCAGTATATGAAATGTGATTTGTTCTTTGACGACATACAGAAGCGGGAAATAGAGATGCGATCCCTTGGACGAAATAGTATCAAGGAAATAAGCGGTATTGCCTCCGGCAGCACGGTTGTTGGCCATCAAAACACCGAGCGTAAAGTGCGCCAGGGGTCTGGTAAATTTGTTTCTTGCAAGGGCTAGATCCAAATTGACCAATGGGCGTATCCCGCCTGATCCGAGTTGCGCTTGTGTTTCAGTAATTTGTCTACCTTCAGGATAGTTCCACGTAAAAACCGCATACGTGATCCAGATCACCCCCACTCCGATAATTCCAACCACCAAGGTTTTAGTAGCAAAGCGAAAAAAAACTTTTACTCGCTCACGAAAATGAAGATTCGGACGGCTCAGAACCCAGGCAATAAAAAGCACTATATAAATCGGAATCAGCATTACGCAAGAAAACTTCAGGAGTTGGGCAATGCCAAAGGCGAGTCCGGCAACAAAAATATTTTTCTTGGTTGGAACTTCAAGAAATTGAACAAACGTAACAATACCAATAAAAAATCCTAAAGCTGCGCCAATGTCTGTGGTGATATAGCGAGAGTGAGCAAGGATAGTTGGAGAAAATGCAAAAAACGCCAGACTCAAAATTCCTGCTTCTCTTGAAAATCTTTTGCTGACCCATACATAGATGAGGGTCCCTAAAAGAAGTGATAACAGTAAAACTGGAAATCGTCCCCAGAAAAGTATCCGGTCAGCGTCATTACCCGATTGATACAAGAAAATTCCTCCTTGTTTGAATTGCTGTTGCCATTCGGTGACGGTTTCTTGCCATGAGGGAATATTGGTCGGAAAATACGGATGCACAACGAGTTTGGCAGAAAGGGCAGACAGCGCTTTCACAAGCGGGGGATGCTCAGGGTTCAGACGATAATCGAGCTGATCAACATTTCCGAAGCCGGCAGCAATGTGTGCCACTTCGTCAAATGTGGCGCTATCATTCCACATTGATCCGAGCATTAGGAGTAGCATGATGCCTAGAATAATGATGGCAAATTGGTTGTATTTGTTCATAAAAATGTGTTAATAATTTCTTAGACCACGCTTTGGTCGGAAAGGGGGGATTAACATGCCAGTCAAGAAGGGGAAGAAGAAGACCAGCCGGGCATCGCCGGGAAGTGCGCGCGCCGCGAAGGCCTCGCGCAAAGGCGGCAACGACAAGGGCGGTGGCGACGACGGCAGTCCGGGTCTCAGCAGCGCAGCGGCGGTCCTGAAGACCGGCGCGTAGCCCAACGGCGGCAGTACTGGGCTATGGTAGTACAGGCGGCATCCTCGGGATGCCGCCTCTTAATTTTCTAAAATCAAGAAATTAGGGAAATTTTGTACGTGAAATTCCAAGTGGTTCTTTGCTACTTCTGCTGGGTACGGGCTTGCGTTATCAAGAAATGAAATTACAATTTTTTTACCAGTAAGGCCCGCTAGTGTCTCATCCAATTGTTGCGGTCGGATATAGTGATAGTGTTTATTGGCTCGGTCGGTTTGCAAGAATGATCCGGTGATAAAAAGAATCGTTTGGCTTGAGATGGTAACAGTGCGTTGGTCAATTCCTTCATCAACAATCACTAGTTTTTCTGTTTGGTCATCAAGGCCATTCAAATATCTCGCCATAGTAAAAGTATCGGCGGTAAAAGCGTGTTGTGTTTTTGGATCTTGCGCCCAGACGACAAAGTATGTTTTGTAAGTAAGGAAAAAGATCGTCGCAAGTGCAGCAAGAAACAGAAGTATTGTGGGGCGATATGATTTCTCGCCAAATTTTCTTTGCCCGATTTCTAATAATTTATTGCCAACAATCCAGGCTCCGAAGCCAGCAAGAATTATCATAGGAGGAATCATCCCGATAGCGCGCAACGCATGCGGCATCCCCTCGCGAGTAAGGCTCGCCGGAAACATCATAAAAATAAGCCAACCTAAAATCAGGGAATGGCTTATAGCTTCTCGTGACCCCCAGGACTTTACTACTCTTTTAATACTTGCAGCAAGGCCGACAAGGAAAAAGATTGCCACGAGAGGCGAAAGCTCCGGTCGGCAGGGCAGATTGTGTCGTGGGTTGCAGTCTCCGAATACCAGTGGCATAGCAATGGTTGCAATAGTTGATTTTGCGAATTCAAAAATAGGAGATTTAGCCGCAAAAACTGAAATTTGAGAACTGCGGCTCGAAAAATCTTCCGGATGGTGAAGAAAGTAATAACCAAAAGGTAAGGCAACCACAAAAGTAGCGAATGTAAAAGTAAGAACTGCACAAGGGAAACATCCTGCTATTTGCTCTGCGGCATGGCTAACTTTTCCTTTTACCCATTTCCATCCATACCCCACAACTGGTATTGCTAGGATAAAGACCATAAATCGAAACGCGATATACGTATACAGCCCGAGGCCGGTAAAAATTCCTGCTAAGATCATATCAAGTGTTTTTCCAGTACGAAGCCCTTTAAGAAGAAAATACAGCGCAACACTGGCAAAAAGAGGAAGACAGATAGCCCGAAAGCCAATGCGAGAGAAATTCAAATGCCAATATGAGGTGGCAAGTAAGTAGGCGGACAGAAGGGCAATGATATTTGGGGGATTCAATCGAAACGTAAAATTTCGTTTTTTTTCATCAATAAAGAGCTCTTTTGCGACAAAATAAAGTGCCAAAACCGTAAGAGTCCCGACTAAAGCACTTACGCCGCGCAATGCCCACGCCTCTCGTCCAAACATCCAAACTGAAAGTGCCTGGAGGTTAATAAAAAGTCCTTCGCGGCCATTATTGTCGGTATAAAATACTTTGAGGTCGTGGTTGGCAAGCGCTTCTATGCCGTTGTTGCCGTTCATGGCCTCGTCCGGATAGAGTCCTGGTGGGGTTTGCGTAAGTTCAAAGAAACGCAAAAAACCGGCTAAGGCAACAATTGTAACTAAAATAAGAATTTCTTTTCTAGACATGGGTATAGTATACTTTTAGTATAGTGCTAAAAGCCAAAAAACGAAAGTTAAGTTTTTAGAAATTGATCATTATGCCTCCCAAAGAACAAAACATCTCTGCTGAGGAAGAAATTCGGCAGCTTGAACAAAAACTTCAGGAAAAGAAACGAGAACTGCAAGAGCACGGCGATGTGCCGCACGAAAAAGAAGTGCTTCGAGAGGTTTTAAGAACTCACATTGAAGAGTTAAAGCCCTCCATGCAAGCATCTACGCTCCAAGAGCCTGCGGGACAGCAACCGGTGTCTTTGAGTGATGGTCTGCAAAATCAAGCGGACGAGCTTGCTAAGAAAGAGGCACGGGAAGAGTACATCAAGAAACTGGTTGAGATTGCATTATCAAAATCACTGCAGGCCGCGGTTGCTGAGGCACGCAAAACCAGCCCCTATCTTTTAGATGAGCTCCATGATCACTTAGTTGATGAGTATTACGAAAAATTAGTACAATCTCGCAAACTCTCTCAACTATAGTTTTGATTCACCGGAATATTAGTCTATGAGTGATCTCACATACTATGTCGTGTATTTCTGGCTACTTGGTGTGGTTGGCCTGGTTATTTTGATTTTTCTCCTACGGCACAGTTTCCGCTATAGAGGAAAAATTCAACGCTCGCTCAATCTTGAGCTTCTGGCAGTTCGTTTTCCTCCTATCAGTCTACAAAACGAGTTAAATATCCAACAGCTTCGTGAGCGAGTTTCCCTCATGGAGCAATTTTATGCTCACCTCAATGTCCTGAAAGGAAAATGGTGGAGTAATTTTTTATATGGGCGGCCAGTTTTTGCTATGGAGCTTACTATCCCGTATGAAGGTGAGGAGTTGTTGTTTTATATTGCGGTACCGCGTCGCTATGTCCCTTCAGTGGAAAAAATCATCCAAGGAATTTTCTCTGATGCGGTAGTCGAGAAAGCCAAAGACTACAATATATTTAATCCGGAGGGGGAAGCTGCAGGAAGTAATGTGCTACTCAAAGAGGGCATTTTCTCTCCTGTCCGGACCTATCAGAAACTCGAGAGTGATCCCATGAAGCCCTTAACCAATGTTTTTACGAAACTTGCACCAATTGGAGAAGGTGCAGTCTTGCAAATCATTGCTCGTCCCGCCAAAAAGAAATGGCGATCTCGTCTTAAGAAGCGTGCCACCCTTTTGTATCAAGGAAAAAAAGACAGTGGCTTTTTCTTTGAGGTATCTGACTTTTTGCAAACGGTCTTTGGTTCATCGCGTGAGGAAAAAGTACAGAGACCCGACGAAATCAAAAAACTCACTCCCTTGCAAGAAGACATAGTAAAAGCGCTTGAGGGCAAAGCCAACAAAGCACTTTTTGAAACCAATGTTCGGCTGATTGCATCTGCCAAAACCAAGGACAAAGCCGAAGCAATTTTACAGGGTCTTGAGCTTTCTTTTGAGCAGTTTACTGACCCCAATGTAAATAGTTTTCGATTTGAGCACACCAAACGCAGTGGTTTTAAAAATTTAATTTTTAATTTTTCATTCCGTAGTTTTGATGAGCGCAAAAAAATAATTTTGGGAACTGAAGAACTTACTTCTATTTTTCATTTCCCCAATATTCCGACGGAAACTCCGAAGATGAAAACCCAGAAAGCTAAAGAAGCTCCTCCGCCGGCTGAGCTGCCCAGTGAAGGTCTTATTTTGGGGTACAGCATGTTTCGCGGAGAGACGCGCCAAGTTCGTATTATGGAAGATGATCGTCGTCGACATTTGTATACCATTGGGCAGACCGGAACTGGAAAGTCTGTATTTCTTGAAAATATGATTATTCAGGATATACAGGCGGGCAAAGGGGTATGTGTGATTGATCCACACGGTGAGCTTGTCAGCAGAATGCTTGAATTTGTTCCGCGCCATCGTCTGCAAGATGTGATTTATTTTAACCCCGGAGATATTGAGCGGCCGATGGGACTCAATATGCTTGAATATGATATCAACTTTCCGGACCAGAAAACTTTTATCGTTAACGAATTGTTTAGTATTTTCCAAAAATTATATGGTGCGGTTCCGGAAGCGTTGGGACCTATGTTTGAGCAATACTTCCGCAATGCGACCATGTTGGTCATGGATGACCCAACTTCGGGGAACACGTTACTTGAAATTTCGCGTGTAATGTCAGACAAAGTTTTTCGGGATTTAAAAATAGCGCGAGCAAAAAATATTGTGGTCAAAAACTTCTGGACACAAGTTGCGGAAAAAGCCGGAGGAGAAGGGGAGCTACGCAATATGGTCCCGTATATTACTTCAAAGTTTGATGTCTTTATCGCCAACGAAATCATGAGACCAATTATTGCACAAGAAAAGTCCTCATTTAATTTTCGTGAAGTGATGGATTCAAGCAAAATTCTTCTGGTCAATCTTTCCAAGGGACGACTTGGAGATATTAACTCATCACTTATCGGGTTGATTATTGTTGGGAAAATTTTGATGGCAGCACTTTCTCGTGGCAATGATCAGGCCATGGAAAAACGGCGCGATTTTTATCTCTATATTGATGAGTTTCAAAATGTTACTACTGATTCGATCGCCACGATTCTTTCGGAGGCTCGAAAATACCGTCTTGATCTTGTAATTACTCATCAATTTATCGGACAATTAAAAGAGGAAATTAAAAAAGCGGTGTTTGGAAACGTTGGCTCAATGGTTTCTTTCCGTATTGGATCGGATGACGCCGAATTCATGGCCAAGCAGTATAAACCGATTTTTGCAGAACAAGATCTTTTGAATATTGATAATCATAATTGCTATGTAAAATTGCTCATTGGAGGCCACACGACACAATCATTTAACATGAAGACGTATTCGCCGCAAAAGGGAGACCCTGAGTTGTCAGAACTTGCCAAAGAAATTTCACGAACTAAATATGGACGGTCTCGCGAGGAGGTTGAGAATGAAATTATTCAACGACATCAAGTAGTAGCTCCTGCCCAAAACGAAAAAGCACCAGTGTTTTAAGAGTTAAATAAACGTAGAATTATTTAACTTTGCAATTGTTGTATTGTAAATTTGTACTGCTTCCCATGTTTAAAAAACAAACTTTTGAAATTAATCATCCCGTAAGGTCAGAGTTTGAAGAAGCGCTAGAAAGAAACCAAGCACAGATTATTTCTTTGGCTGTGGCTGCTTTCTGTTACAAGTTTAAGGAAAATATGGAAGGGAGTAGAGGGGAATTAGAGGCTCTGCTTAAGAAAGAAGACGAACACGGCATGCAGGATGCGACTCTTAGTATCGCTCTTCTGGAGGCAGCTTCTCTTGTGGCTTACCAAGATCACGAGGATACTATTCAAAAAGTTGAAGAAACGGACGAAAATGCAAAGAACGATAGTGATTTAAAAGACTATTTACGTGATGTTCGTAATTATTATGGTCAGTTTAGGGGCTTGCGAGATGCTCTTGCAGCGAAACACACTAAACTTGCCCAGTTATCAAAGCCGTTTACCCTCAATTCAACTGAAAGCACATTTGTAGAGAATCCCAGCCTAATAAAAAAAGAAAACCTTATAAGTTGGATTACTGATTACATCAAACAGATTGAAGAAAATAAAGCTCTGGCAGAAGTTTCTCCCGAGCATGCACAGTATTGGAAGGAAAAAGAGAAAAGGGAAAAACCCTTATTGGATGTATTTGTGAATACACCAGAAAGAATCACCCCTGATCAAATTACTCAACTCATAGCTATCATTGAAGAGCAGCTTCGAGATGAGCAACAAGAGCTTGTGGTGTCTGTTTTCCAATATATCAAGGATCCCCAAAGTTCTTATCAAAAGTTGGAACGTGATATCATAGATCTAACCGAAGAGAGGATATTTATCGCAATGCTGGAGGGAGAACGAGCAGAAAAAATTGCTTTAAAAAAATAATTTTTTAAATTCATATAGTTATGATCACAAAACAAGATTACTCAATAGCAGCATTGGTCGGATTTTTAGTTGGAGTTTTTGCGATCCCAACACTGGTTAATGTGGGCATCAAAAACCAGCTTATCTTAATCGTCCTTCCTGCAGCTGCCGCTGTTTTATTTGCCATAGGCATGATGGTTGGGAAAGTGCTTTCCCAGAGATTTTTATTTATGGTCCAGTTCACAAAGTTTGTGGCAGTTGGATTTTTAAACACCGCTATCGATTTTGGGATTTTAAATATGTTAAGTCTGATCAGCGGGTCTACTGCAGGTCTTATTATTGCTGGAGTTAATATCCCCGGATTTTTGGTGGCAGTATTTAACGCTTACTTTTGGAACAAATTTTGGGTTTTTCAAGCTACGGCAACTAAAAGTGTATTTCAAGACTTGCCAAAGTTTTTAGCGGTCACGGTCGGCGGCCTTATCATAAACAGTACGATAGTCTATGTGCTTACTACCTTCTCGACGCCATTGGTTCATGATCCAAAACTTTGGCTCAATATCGCAAAAGTAGCAGCAACTGCGGTTGCTCTTTTCTGGAATTTCTTTGGATATAAATTTGTGGTGTTTCGAAGGTAGTATTTGGAGTAATCAGTTTTTGCTCTATAATTAATGATAGTTTTTTGATAGAGGCAATGAGGCGTTTGGTGTTGGCTCTCGTTTTGGTAGTATCTACGTTCGGAGTAGTTGAAGCTCAAAATTTTAAAACACTGGGACGAGCGGAAATGCCGATGCCGCAACCAGGTGAGCTTATTGAACGAGCAAAAAGACTAGTTGGCCAGGCTTTATTAACTGCTACCCATACGCCTTGTATCGCTAGTGCTAGAACAGTAGAACAAATTCCTCTTTTACAGATCAAGATGAGCAAATCAGGACATAATTTAGTGGCGGAAGTAATAACAGCTGATACTAATTGTAAATAGATTGATCTATTCCCGGGCGCTAGCTCGGGATTTCATTTTTTGGGTTTTTATGCTAAAATTCGCTTCATGACTGAGCAATCCAACCTTGTCCTCTATCGCAAATACCGTCCTAGAGCTTTTGAGGAAATAGTCGGGCAGGAGCATATTGTTACCGCTTTCTCGAACGCACTGCGGATGGGTAAGGTTGCTCATGCCTATCTTTTTTCTGGTCCACGAGGGGTGGGAAAGACTACCATTGCACGGCTCATTGCCAAATCATTAAATTGTCAGGGGAAAAATCAGCCCTGTAATAACTGTATTGCCTGCAACGACTTTAATGCCGGACGAAGTTTAGACTTAATTGAAATTGATGCGGCTTCAAATCGCGGTATCGATGAGATCCGCGATCTACGCGATGGGGTACGCTTTGCGCCGTCTCAAGGTAAATACAAGTGCTACATCATTGATGAGGTGCACATGTTGACCAAAGATGCGTTTAACGCACTTTTAAAGACCCTGGAAGAGCCACCTGCGCATGCGGTATTTGTCTTAGCAACAACCGAACTTGATAAGGTTCCGGCAACTATTGTTTCGCGAACCCAACATTATGATTTTCGCAGGCCGAGTACGAAGCAAATAGCAAATCGCCTAGAGCAAATCGCAGTTAAAGAAAAAACCAAACTTGATTTCGAAGCTGCCCATCTAATTGCACTTGCAGCAGAGGGGTCGTATCGAGATGCTGAAAGTATTTTAGGGCAAGTTCTTACAATAGGAGAAAAAGAGATCGGTCGAACTGAAGTTGAAAATGTGCTTGGTCTGCCGAGGCGAGAAGCTGCCAAAAAAATGTTTGGACTTATCGCTCAAAAAAACACTGCTGGGGCTCTTTCTTTAATCCAAGAATTAAATAATTCTGGTTACGATCTTACTTATTTCTCAAAACTTCTGATGCAATATTTTCGCAACGCCTTTTTCTTGAAAACCGATCCGAATCTTAAACGCTTCATCGAAAATGATATGCTGGCAGATGAATATGAGTGTTTAGTTGCCAATCTCCCGCACTTTCAGCCCCAAGAGTTGTCTCGCGGTATTTCAGTTATTTTTTCAAATCTACTAACATTTCGAAAGAGTCCGATTCCACAGCTGCCGCTTGAGCTAACCGTGGTCGAGCTTACGAAATCCAACAACATACATGCCAATTAAAATTGTGAAAAATACAATTTCAAAGAACGAGCTTACTGCGCTCGCGCAGGGGACTTTTGGTGATTTTGTTAAAGCGGTTGTTGATATAGAACGAGGAATTGCTGCGTTGGGAGGTGAACTACACGCTGATGAGGAGGCAGTATTGTTGGAAGACGGCTCAAAACAGGAAAATTTGTGGGGAGTAAATTTGTATCCTGAAAAATCTGAAGAGTGGATTGAATTTAATTCCATGATCAACGTTCGACCTTCCCAAGGAAACAAGTCACGCGGGGTTGAGAGCCACGCAATACGGGAAAAAATTCAGAATACTATTACTACATTAGTTGTCGAATAATCATGGTGATCCAGCACAAAAATTTAGCCGAGAGCGGATGGCAAAAACTCACGTTAGCCGAACAACTGGGGAATATAGGCGGTGAGACTAATCGTGCCCTGCGATGGCTCGATAAAGATGATAAAATTTATCAGGACTGTTTGACCAGAGCACTTGAATTACTTGATTTAACGATTAGAGATCCACGCTGGAGGGGTCGGCTAAAAGAGTTACTGCGTGTCCGTGAATTTCTGTGTGATTCTTTTTTTGCCGGAGAGGAGTACGCAAGTAGACTGGAAGATTTGGATCACTATTTTTTAGAGTTTGCTTTGGCGGCAAGATTAGGAAAATAACTTATTGGGGGATCGTCTAGTGGTAGGACACCGCCCTTTGGAGGCGGGTACCGGGGTTCGAATCCCTGTCCCCCAGCCAAGTTTCAGAAATTGTGGCTGGCTCATAAAGATATTTCAGAACTTGTTCAAAAATTAGTATCGATTGATAACCTTTTGAAATAGATATGAGAATAAATTTTTTTGAAGAGTACCCAACAGAAGAAAACATGGCGAAACTAAATTTGATTGGTTGGTCATCAACCATACTTATTGCCGCTCCTTCATTAAAAGAATTTGAGGATATTCGTACAAAGTATAGTAATCAATATCCACTTATAACTTTTGGTTGGTGGCCAACAATCGCAGGTTCCTATTGGGTATCTGGGCTTTCTAATTCCGAAGATTTAAAGCGACTCTTTATAGAGCTTACTTCAAAAATCCATGATAAAGAATTGCCTGTTCTAATTGACCTTGAGCTCCCTATTAAAAAATACCTTTACTTTAAGAATATTTTTAATGTTGGTAGAAATAAAAAAATTATCTCAAAATTTTTTACAGAAGCATCTCAATATAATCTGAAAATATATACAGCAGAGTATCCAGCCTTTAATAGCTTAATGCATAAGTTTTGGCAGTTGCTTGGTATTTCTCCTTCATTTAAATTCAAGCATATAAAACTCCCGATGTGTTACTCAAGCATGGGAGTAAAATATTTTGGTGAAAAAATATGGAGTCTAGTAAAAAAGTTTGAGAGGAAATTTTCTATGAAAAACCCTGGGCGAGTAGGCTTCGGACTTGGTACGATTGCTATCGGTGTTTTGGGGAACGAACCAATTTTGGAAATAGAAAAATTTAAAACTGATATGATTTGGGCAAAACAATCTGGAGTTAGCGAGGTTTTTATTTTTAGGCTTGGAGGTATGAATAAACAACATCAAACAATTTTAAGCGATTTTATTTCTGATTGAGCTGATAAGGGAGCAGTCCCCGCCGTTTTATAATGTTTCCTACCATATTTTAGAGTTACCACGACCAGTGAACGAAGCCACAGAGTTTCAAGTTACCACTAAACGCCGAGAGGAAGCGCCTCGTCTCGCCGCAAGGACGGAGAAATGAGCAACGCCGAAGAACCACAAAGTGATATAATGAAAATGTTCATTTCGTAGTCTGAAGCGGCGAAGCAAAACCAAAAATTTCCTTTCCATTTTTTGTCGGCCCCCCCACCCCCCCGCCGAGGAAAAGAAGAAAGGTAAGGAAAATTTTTGGTTTTTGCTCCCGCGACCGTAGGGAGCGGACGAGGCGCACTATTAGTCCTCGCTCGGATTGTTTTGGAAAAAAGTTCGGATTTTGTTCAGGAGACATGGTTTTGGAATCTGATGAAAGTGACAGATTTTTATGCAAAATATAACTTTGATTACCAGTAACGCAGGGAAAGCAACAGAGGTCTCTCGATACATTGGTTTTCCCATTGATCATTTATCACTTGATCTCCATGAAATTCAGTCACTAGACCTGGAAGAAATTGTAAAAGAAAAAGCAGCGAGTGCCTATGAAAAAGTAAAAATCCCTGTACTCGTGGAGGATGTTTCTCTTGTCTTCAGTGCTTTGGGTAACCTACCGGGACCCCTGATCAAATGGTTTGAAAAAGAACTAGGCCTCGAAGGACTTGCTCGGCTTCTTGACGGAAAAGACAGGAGTTGTACTGCAACCGTATGTTACGGATACCACGATGGTAAAAATGTTCATTTGGTATCTGGATCAATGGCAGGGCATATTGCTGACCACCCTCGAGGCGACCTGAGTTTTGGCTGGTCTCCGCTATTTATTCCGGAGGGAATGGACAAAACATATGCAGAACTTTCTTTAGAAGAACGAGACCAAATAGCAATGCGTCGGAAGGCATTGGAAAAACTCAGGGAGATATTAAAATAGACCCTTCGAGACAGGCCATGCATCAGAAAGAGAGTGACACGCCAGGGTAGTAGGTAATCATAGATTCATATACATATGAAGATTATTCTTATTACCCTCAGTAGCATACTTGCTCTACTCTCGCCGATTATTTATGCACGATCAATTGTGTGGGGGGAAGTACGACCTCACCGTACTACACGATTTGTACTTCTGCTTATTACGGCACTTTCAACCGCAGCGCTTCTCGCCCAGCACAACACTGTCGCCGTTTGGCTTGCGGGAGTCTCAACCCTACAGGCAGTTCTTATCTTTTCTTTGAGCATCAAACGAGGTATGGGTGGCTGGTCTCCCATCGATATCTTATGTTTAGTTATTGCACTTATAGGGATTGTGTTGTGGCAAACCACAAACAACCCAGTTCTCGGCCTGTACTTTTCTATCTTTGCAGATTTTACCGGTATGGTACCGGCGCTCATAAAAACCTATAAATTGCCGAATACAGAAAATGCTTGGTTTTTTGGTTTTGATGTGGTTGCTGGGATCTGTACTCTTCTTGCAGTGAATGCCTTTACCATTGAGCAAACTGCATATCCTATCTATATCCTTAGTATCAATGCGGTAATGGTATTCTTGATACTAAGACATAACTTGTTATTTAAGTGAATGACTACCGAGACCTTTTACTGTAGAAGAGGAGGCGGCCCCCCTATGAAAAATAATTTTCTCAAGTTTGGTTTTTTCTTTATCCAACCAATAATAAAATTCTATTGGTTCCTATTTCGCCCTACGACTACCGGCGTTAAATGTATTTTGCATTATGGGGATGAGGTACTCCTGATTCGAAATTCATATGGGCTGAAACTTTGGACATTACCTGGTGGGGGAGTTAAACAAGGAGAATCACTGGAGGAGGCTGTCATTCGAGAAGTGAAGGAAGAAGTTGGCGTCAACATACAAAATCCCAGAAAATGTGGAAGTACTTTTTATGACGGAGAGTATAAGAAGAACACAATATGGGTATTTGCTGCCGATACATCTTCGCGGCAGTTTGATATAGATGGTAACGAAGTTGCTGAAGCAAGGTGGCATAACCCTACAACTTTGCCTCCCAAGAAATCTCATCTTTTGAAGACATTTTTGGAACTCGAGGTCGGTAGTTAACCTCTGGTTGAAATTCTTTTAGATTACTTCACTTAGGTTAAAATGCGAAAGACCACGCGAAAGGCAGTTTTTTGTTACTTCTCAAGATATAAAATGGACAGTGCATTCTCTTCGTAGTAATTTATAAATCATGACGCAGGAAGAAGTATTGAGAATTCTTAAAACTGGTGCCAATGTTTTTCTGACTGGTGAGCCGGGTAGTGGCAAGACGCATACGGTCAATGCGTACGTTTCGTATCTTCGTTCTCACCATATTGAGCCTTCCATTACTGCATCTACCGGTATTGCAGCTACACACATCGGAGGAATGACAGTGCACTCGTGGAGCGGTATCGGCATAAGCAACCAACTTTCTCCAGAGGAATTAATGGCCATTGCGGGAAGACCTAAGGTTCGTAAACGTGTAAGTAGTGCCCGAGTGCTGATTATTGATGAAGTATCCATGCTTTCGGGTGCGACACTTTCAATGGTTGATCTTGTATGTAGAAGAATTCGAGAAAATTCTCTTGCTTTTGGTGGAATGCAGGTGGTGCTTGTAGGAGATTTTTTCCAGCTTCCCCCAATTTCGCGCAATGGCGCACCTATTTCTTTTACCTATGAGTCTGAAGCATGGCAACGTCTCCATCCCGAAGTATGCTATTTGGGTGAACAGTATCGACAAGACGATCCGGTGTTTCTTTCCATACTTTCTGCAATTCGAAAGAACAAGTGCCAAGAGCCACATCGCATTGCTCTTATCGGACGGGTGTGTAAGCAAAACAACCTGCCTGAAGATATTCCCAAACTTTTTCCGCATAACGCGGATGTAGACCGGATAAATAGCGAAAAACTTTCAAAACTTCCCGGAAAGCTATGCTCTTTTTGGATGGAGGCGCACGGCCCCAAACCGCTCGTGGAATTTTTAAAGAAAAGCTGTCTCTCTCCCGAAGTGCTTGAGCTAAAAATGGGGGCTTCGGTCATGTTTACCAAAAACAGCCGAGAAGGAAAATTTGTTAATGGGACACTGGGGACAATTTTGGAGTTTGATTCGGGGAGCGGGTATCCGATCATACGCACGCGCGACGGAAAGAAAGTTTTTGCCGAGCCAGTGGAGTGGACAATAGAAGAAGGAGGTCGGGTCTTGGCACGGGTTGCCCAAATTCCGCTACGTCTTGCCTGGGCTATTACCGTACACAAAAGCCAGGGTATGAGCATGGATGCGGCGGCCGTCGATCTTTCACAGGCGTTTGAATACGGTCAAGGATATGTTGCACTCTCTCGCGTGCGACAACTTTCTGGACTGTATCTCCTCGGCCTTAATGATCGAGCCCTTGAGGTGCACCCGGGAGTTTTGGGGCACGATGCGCATTTTCGAAAAAAGTCAGAAGAAACTCAAGAACGTTTTGGTGGCATGGATCAAGAAGAACTTGTCGATATGCACATAGGATTTATTCGTAGATGTGGTGGAAATATTACTCCACAAGTTGCCACTTTGGCTCAGCCGAAAAATACATCAACGTATGAGGAGACCCGTGAACTTGTTTTGCAATACCTGCCGCTTGATGAGGTTGCGAGAGTTCGTAATCTGACTCTCGGAACTATTCTTGGTCATCTTGAAAAACTTGTCGAGAAGAAGCTCATTGATCCGCAGCGAGAACTTTTATATTTAAGGCCGGAAGAAAGGCGTTTTGAAAAAATCAAAACAACTCTCGAGGCCGTTACTACAGAAGAAGGCAACATACCACTCTCGCCGGCGCGCGAAATCCTCGGAGAAGATTTCAGTTTCGAAGAGCTTCGTCTCGTGCGATTATTTTTAAATTAATAATTATGCACAAAATAGCTATTTCTTTTTCTCCAGACCAGTATGAGTTGTTACTTAAAACAGTCGCATATGCCGGAGTGATTTGTGGTGTTCTTGAAGATTTCGTAGATTAGAAAAACGGCCATAGGCCGTTTTTAGTTTTGTTGTAGGGCTTTTTGCCAGAATGAATAAAGAGCCGGTCGTCCGGTTGCCAGATCACGACAGCGATTCAATGCCGCGATGAGTGCTGCGGTGCGTCCTTGTTCATATAAATGTGCCAAGATTGAATTTCCAAATTCGGGATACATGCTACCTAGACACACGGCAAAATTCTCCTCACATGCACGAATAAAAGCTACCGTGTCCATGATTTCCGTGGAGATAGTGAAGGCACGAGTATCATCAGAGTTGTGCTCTTTGAGGTCTACTAGTCCTTCGGTGAGCATTTGTTTCAGATCAATGCGCCTGATTGCTTCCATCATTGCTTTACCAAGAACTTCTGCTTTCTTTTCTGCGAACCACCCAATACCGATGGCAAGGTTACGTTTGCGTTCTCCTGCACTTGGCATATTCCACCACGGGCTTTGCGAAGTAAACACCTGAGTCACGGCAAGGAAATAGCAAACGCGCATGCGAATCGCTTCGTTCACTAACTCCTCCGGAACATGGGGGCGCTTTCGCACCTCATTCAAAAGTTCCAGGATTTCCGGATGGGTCACGGGACCATCTTCTGCCATGATGGGTTCAATCGGCATTTGTGCCATGAGTTTCTTGATGAGCTGAATTGTTTCCTCGAGCGGAACGACATCGCCAGAACGAAGAATAATTTTTGCATCAGCGATCGACGTTGTTTCTGGCTCTTCCACTATTTCGGCAAAAGGAGTTTCATTAATCGGCTCACCTTTGGCATAGATGGTGATGAATGGAATATCATTGTCCGGACCCTTTTCTTTCAGCTTCCCATGGTCAATGCGAAACTGCCTACCACCTGTTGAGACTTTTACGTTTTCGATACGATCACGATCGGGATGTCTTTGCAATATCGCCTGAATGGTTTCTATAGAGATCTGGGGCTTTAGAATATCTGTATAACGGTTGTATTCATGATCCCCATGGCTGTGATGATGACTATGATCATGTCCGTCGTGCTGATGGTGATTCTCATCTGTACAGTCCTGATCAGCTGCTTCAAAAGTCGGTGTACCGGGATTGTTCCCTTTGAGAACATCAAGAACTTCTTGTGGTAACCCTGTCCTCTCAGAAGCTAAGAAGATATATTTACCGTGAGCATGGTTCGTGGTGTACGCCAAGATTCTTTCAAACCGTTCGTCATCGATCCTGTGGGCATCTTCTGGATAGTTGGTTAACCCAACGCCAATGGTGGCAATCCGCAAATGGCTTCCGAGAAGGCCAACTGCTCTATTATCCATGAATCCTTCGACGCTGAAGAGCGCGATGATATAGAGAGGAAAACCACTTGATTGCACGGCATTGAAAATCTCGTCACCACTGGTGATTCCCATTGGCTCCACGACAATCCAATCCCATGTGCCGTCATTGCGTAGGTCGGCCAGCCTTTTTTTCACTGCTGCAAGATCGCGGCAACCAAAGCATCCAGAAACAAATGAGATGAATGTTGCGTATTTGGCAAGAACTCGTGCATCAACTGCACCTTTTTTCCCCTCGTCATTGAATAGAAAAGCCACGTTACCCGAAATCACTCCTGATCGGAAAAGAGTTTCTAGTTGAACGGTTTTTCCTGATCCTGAAGGACCCACAAAGAGGAAGCATTTTGGAGTTTTCAAGGTTCTCCTCCTAACTCCGCCCAAAAAGAGCGGAAGAAGCACAAACGGGTTGCTACGTTTTGTGCTTCTTCCGTTCTTCAAAAAATTAATGAGGATGATTCAAGAGGAGGTGGTCGTTTTTGACGCTAGGGAATTTATTTTTATCGACGTAGTCGAAATATTCTTCAAGATATTGGAAAGGACCATCACAGCAAATGAATGCCGCATGTATTTTTCCGTCCTTGTGTTTATGGTTCTTAAGTGTCCCGGCCTCTTTTTGTTTTCGCAAAAACTCGTAAAGTCCCGCCAGCGCAAATCCTGAGCTGGGACCAACAAAAATTCCAGCTCGGCAGAGCTCCAGACTGGTTGTGTAGGATTCTTTCAATCCGATTTCCTCCAGCACATCAACATATGGCTCCCAGTCATAATGAATCAGTTTGAGCCGCGGTTTTGACCGGACACCAGGCACAGGGCTATTTACTTTTCGTGTAATACCCACCGTCACTATTTTTTTATTTTGTTTTTTTAAATACTTACTTGTGCCGACTATAGTTCCTGTTGTACCCATACCTGAACAAAAAATAGTCAGAGCGCCCTGGGTTTGTTTCCAGAGCTGGGGACCCGTCCATTTTTCGTGTGCTTCGGGATTTGCTTCGTTTTCGTACTGGCGCAGACAAAAATAATTCTTCCTTTTTCCAAGCTGGAGGGCCTTCTCAATGCCGCTTCTTTTATCAAATTTTTTCGGGAATTCCGGCTCATTATGCACCAGTACTTCTACACCAAGAAATCTTAAAAGTTGAATTCTGGACCAGAAGGCCTCATGTGAAATAACGGTTTGGGATTTGTGTATGCCAAAATGTCGTGCAATGACTGCTGCTGATAAAATTGTATTGCCAGAGGAATATTCGATGATAGTATCAACTGCTTTAAGCTTTTTTTGCTTTCGGGCCTCCTCGAGGATGTTATATGCCGGAATTGCTTTGACGTTTGCCAAGGGTGACATGTTGTGAAGTTTGGCGAATACACGAACACCATCCTTGTAGAAAGGATTTAGAGATATTGGCAGCTCCACAAGGGGAGTGGGGGCTTGGGGATGCAGAAAATGCTTTATGGCGTCCGGCCCCTTAAATACCTGAGGAGGTGTACCCATAAGTGCAAGTTATTTGCATTTATACTCTATACTGAAGCAGCACGTCAATTTAGTTGCAAATAAGTTGCATTTATGATATGCTGAGTATATATCCCTAAAGATGAAAACAAAAAATAGCCAACCAGACTATAAGAGACAATTACGAAAAGCAGGGTTTAAAGTCACACCTGCTCGACTTGCTATTCTTAATTTTATGGGCCAATCTAAAACTCCGTTAAGCGCCCAGGAGATTATAGAACGCTTACATACAATCTCTGATCCAGTAACGGTGTATCGCACTATTAATTCTCTTAAATCAAATGGGCTTATCCGACAAGTTGATCTGCGTCATAATCACGCCCATTACGAGCTTTTTGACCTTGATGACCACCACCATGTTATTTGTTTGGATTGCGGACGTGTGGAGGATATTACTGGTTGCGGAATTGAAGAAATGCAAAAAACTATTTTACAGACAACTAAACATTTTTCGGAAATTCGTCAGCATTCTGTGGAGTTTTATGGTTTTTGTAATAAGTGTTTGAAAAAGCCATCTCGGTTAGCGAATTAATTATGGCCAAACAGTATCTACGCTATACGTGGGTTAGTCCAAAACTTGAACCTCGCACATCTAGTATTCATGGAGAGGGTGTTTTTGCTAAAGAATTAATCACCAAAGGGGAGAAGCTAATGGAGTTTGGCGGTGAGTTAATTTCTCGAGAGCAAGCGTTTTCAGGCAACTACCGAAGTCGTTCAGTCTGGATTGTGGATAATAATCACTATTTAGCTTTGCCCAAAAGTGATACGCACGTAAGTTTGGATGAAAATTTAAATCATTCTTGCGACGCCAATGCTTGGCTTGAAGATGCGGTGACATTAATTGCAAAAAGAGACATCATAGCTGGCGAGGAAATTACTTTAGATCAAGGTACGTGGAATTTTGATGATAAGGATTATACCGACAATCAAGAACCATGTTCCTGTGGATCAGCAAATTGTCGACATATGTTATCCGAAAATGATTGGAAGATTCCCGAAGTTCAAGAAAGATCCAAAGGGCACTTCCATCCGATGGTACAAAAAATGATCGATCTGAAACAAAAGTGGCTGGAATATTACTGGCATAGGTTGTTTGAAATTGGAGTTGTGATAAAGGGGATTAACGGTGCCATTGAGACAATAAGTGGGACGTTGATCCTTTTGATCAGCAAAGTTACCTTATATCACGTCTTTACGTATTTTACCCGAGGCGAACTTCTGGAAGACCCAACCGACGGTTTTATGCAGTTTTTAAGCTTCCATCTTCAAACTCTTTCCAACAGCACCAAAACATTTGCAGCCATCTATATTCTCCTACATGGAATTCTAAACATCTTTCTTGCTACCCAACTCTATCGTCAAAGACTTTGGGCCTATTTGATTACGATTGGCTGCATGCTACTTTTTATGGTGTACCAAATCTATCGGGTCACTCACACTCATTCTGTAATACTCTCTGTGATCACCTTATTTGATTTTATTTTTATAGTACTTGCGTGGCACGAGTATCAGTATCGTAAGGATCTCGAGAAGTAAAGGGTTTTCACAAATTTCTATTCCCAGAATCTTTATATTGATTTTATAACTGATTTATTGTATGATAAGGAGTAATGCATCCCTTTAGAAATACGGTCCTATTTCTACGTGGGATCAAAAGCGTAAAATCATTTCGCAAGAATTTACAGCTTGTTGTTAGTCTTAAATCTCTAACCGTATGAAAAAAAGGAACGAAGTGCTGGAATTTAACTTATTGCGGGTACCTCTTTTGATGTTTCTGGAATCGTACAATCAAAGTATCCCCAAAAGTTTTCCTCATGCCACCATTGCTACCTTGGAAAAGTTTCGGGGTCTGTACCCGACGCTTTTTAAGTCGGGCAATAAATGGTCCATTGCCCAGCATCGAAAAAGACTCATGGACTGGCTTTCTTCTAGCCATATTGTTTCGTAATTGTAGGTTTCTCTTTTTAACAGATTTGGTATTCTCTAATGCTCATCGATGAAGTTACAATTAGGGCCAAAGCAGGAGGTGGGGGTAAGGGTGCCGTTGCGTTCAATAAAAATATGAATCAGTATGGTCCGGTTGGCGGATCAGGCGGCAAGGGCGGCAGTGTGTATATAGAAGGCTCAAGTGATTTGAGTCTTTTAAATAGCTTTCGCTTCAAAAAAGAATTTGCTGCGCAAAACGGGGAAGATGGTAAAGCGCAATTTCGTGACGGCCAAGATGCTGAAGACCTTGTTTTAAAAGTTCCCTTGGGTACCGTTATTCATAATGTGACTGTCTGTAGCGATCAGGAAGTCGTCACTATTGGCGAGCGGATTCTAATTGCCAAAGGCGGCAAAGGTGGCCGAGGTAATTTCCATTTTCGTTCTTCAACCAATACACGACCTCGACGATTTGAACAAGGCCGGCCGGGTGAAGAGTTTACGCTACATCTTGAATTAAAACTCATTGCTGATGTTGGTTTTATTGGTTTGCCTAACGTCGGAAAATCTAGTTTGTTAAATGAACTGACCAATGCTCAAACCAAAGTTGCCAACTACGCCTTTACTACTCTTGAGCCAAATTTAGGAGTGTATCATGAACTAATCTTAGCTGATATTCCCGGTTTGATTGAGGGTGCATCGAGTGGCAAAGGACTTGGCATAAAGTTCTTGCGCCACGTAGAACGTACTAAAGTTTTCTTTCATCTCATCTCTGCTGAATCTGAAAATCCTGCCAAAGATTACAAAACTATTCGCAAAGAACTTGGGCAATACCAAAAAGCACTTTTAAAAAAGAAGGAGTATGTCCTACTGAGTAAAAGCGATGTAGTTTCTCCGGTAGAACTCAAAAAGAGATTAGCAAATCTCAAAAAATTAAAGTTTTCCCCTTACATTTTGTCTATCCACGATTTTGATGCTTTAGAGAAAATAAAAAAGATTCTCAACACTCTTATTAAAGCAAAGTATGGTGGCAATTCCCCTAATGAATAGCTAGCCAAAGTACATTTTTTGTGCTAACTTCAAGGGATGTCTCGTGGCGAACTTATAGTTAGATTCGACAAAGTCTCGTTTGATTTTGGACCGCAAAAACCTATTTTAAAAGAGGTTGATTTTTCTGTGAGGAGGGGGGCGAAATTGACCCTCATGGGACAAAACGGAGCGGGAAAAAGTACTATTTTTAAACTGATAATAGGGGAGTTAAGACCAGAATCAGGGCACATTCATACTGATAGAAACTTTACCTTTGCTATTGCGCGACAAGTTATTCCGCGCGAGCAAATGAACTTAACGGTACGTGAGTTTTTCGAAAAAGTATTTTCCAAAAAAGTTTATGACATTGATCCGCGGATTGATACGGTATTAGAGGTGGTCAATCTCAAGGCGGATCACGATCGAAAAATCCAAACATTTTCTGGAGGTCAACAAGCCCGTCTTTTATTGGCCTCCGCCCTTGTTCAAGAGCCGGATTTGTTGCTGCTTGATGAGCCAACCAATAACCTCGACAAAGAAGGAATTGCTCATCTTACCAAATTTCTGATTGAGTATGACAAAACCTGCATTGTTATCTCACATGATGCTGAATTTTTAAACTCGTTTACGCAAGGAGTGTTGTATCTTGATATCTACAATCAGAAAGTTGAACAATATATTGGAAATTATTTTGATTTGGTTCGAGAGATTTCTAGCCGTATTGAGAAAGAAAATCGAAAAAATGCACAGCTTGCCAAAAAGATTCAGGAAAATAAAGAGAAGTCCAACTATTTTTCTCACAAAGGGGGACAGATGCGTTTGGTAGCAAAAAAAATGCGGGAAGAAGCTGAAGAACTGGAAGAGGAGATGGTTGATATCCGTAAAGAAGACAAAACTATTCGACCCTTTACGATTCCCTCACAGACAGAACTCATCGGAGAAATTTTAAATATTGCATCTTTTACGGTTATTAAAGGTCACAAACCGGTTGTAAAAAAAGCAGAACTTTCATTGCGCAAAAATACTCATCTCCTTCTGCAAGGCCCCAATGGAATCGGAAAAAGCACATTACTTGAATCTTTGGCTCAAAAAAAAGCTAAAGGTGCACATATTGCTGATGGTGTTGTTGTTGGCTATTATCGGCAGGATTTTTCAACACTTAATTTTGATGACACGGTTCGTCAATCGCTCATGGAGGTAATTGGGGAGCAGACCGAAGAGCGAATGCGTGCTATCGCAGCCGGTTTTTTGCTTTCGGGCCATTTAATTAATGCAAAAATTGGGAGTCTGTCGGAAGGCCAAAAAGGTTTGGTGGCCTTTGCACGACTAGTTTTACAAAAACCAGGACTGCTTATTTTAGATGAGCCTACTAACCATATGAACTTTCGCCATCTGCCAGTAATTGCTTCAGCACTTAATAAATACGAGGGAGCTATGATTCTCGTAAGTCACGTTCCTGAATTTGTAAAGCAAATCCGTATAGATGAAGTTCTTGATTTGGAAAGGTAAAGAGATTAGCCAATCTTTATAAATCAAAGTAAAATATCAGTAATGAAAAAGGTAAGGCTTTTTGCTGTTGGGGTTATCATCATCCTCATCGGATACGTGGGGTGGTATCACTCATCGATTCACCCAGGTGAGTTTTTTGATTTTGATGGGGAAAGTCCAAGTGGTCTAACCGGCGCGGTCTCCAACGCTTTGTCTATACCTGAACACACCTATATTGTTGCAAGTAACACTCCGCAGTTTGTGGTTCTTTCTTTTGACGGATCTAAATCTTTGCAGATGCTAAACGAAACCTTGGCGTTCGAAAAAGAAATGGTAGCCATAAATAAACCACTACACTTTACGTACTTTATTAATGCCGCCTACTTTTTAACCCAAGCCAATGCCGGTTTGTATCAACCGCCTGGCAGGCATCCGAATGGAAGTTCTAATATTGGATTTTCCGACAGTGCTTCGGATATCAGCAAAAGAGTAAAAGCCTTCAATGATGCGGTAAACAGTGGTAATGAAATTGCATCTCATGCGGTTGGGCATTTTAACGGGTCAAATTGGACGGCAGAGGAATGGAAACAAGAGTTTAGTTCTTTCAACACAATTTTGTTTAATGCACAAAAAAATAATCTGCCAGAAAAAATTGAACCGTGGGTGATTTCTTCTCAACAAATTATTGGCTTTCGAGCACCGAATCTGGGTGTCGATCCAAACCTGTATCAAAATCTGCGAGATTTTCATTTCCTGTATGACTCAAGCGGCGTAGGAAATCCGCGTAATTGGCCGAAGAAAGATTCCTATGGCATTTGGCATATCCCTCTTGGCGAGATTCGGATTGGCCTTAGAAGAAGTCCAGCTGCTGCCATGGACTATAGTTTGTGGATTCATCAATCACGAGGAAAAAATACGGTTACCAAGGGCAGTGATGGATGGAACATGGATTTTGACGAGATAGAAAAGTCATATATGCAGTACTTTGATGCCAATTACATTGGTAGTCGAGCACCGGTTATTATCGCTAATCATTTTAGTAAATGGAATGACGGTCTGTATTGGGAGGCAATGAAAAAGTTTGCTCACAATGTTTGCGGAAAACCGTTGGTACGATGTGTTAGTTTTAAAGAGTTAGTTGCTTATCTCAACACAGAGGGTATTCCTCAAACAATTTCTGCGCAATAAGTTGTAGGTACGTTTAATTTGCAAAACCGCCCTTTTAAGTGAAGCGGTTTTTGTGGGTTTAGGAATTAACTATTTTAGTTCCATCTGGACTTGACAGGGTATGTTATTGGGCTTAATATATAAGCATATGCTAATATACTTATATGCTTATGGATCATTCGGTTTGTAACGAAATGGAAAAGTTTGGGAAGGGAATTGGAAATGAGGCTCGTTACCACATCATTGAGGTTTTATTAAAGAAAAGAAAAACCGTCGGAGAATTGGTAAAAGTTATTAAGCTCTCACAGCCAGCTATTTCTCAGCATCTTAAAATTCTTAAAAGCTATAATCTTGTGGTTGATGAGCGTCGCGGGCAGGAGGTTTTTTATACCCTCAATTCGCGTTATATGCTTAATCTCCTAAAAAATTTACTGACGGAAGTTAATAAAACAAAAACTAAATAATAAAACAATGGATTCATCACAACCTATTAAAATTAAAGTCATTATTGGTAGTACACGACAGAACCGTTTTAGTGAGAAACCTGCGAACTGGATTTATGACGAAGTAAAGAAATGTGCAGAGGTGGAGGTTGAGCTTCTTGATTTAAGAGAATATCCTTTGCCTTTTTTCAATGATCCCGTTTCTCCTTCTTATCGTAAGGGAGAGCATCCGGAGAAAATAGTGCGAACATGGGCCAAAAAAATAGAGGAAGCGGATGGATATCTCATCGTTACTCCTGAATATAATCATGGCTATCCTGCAGTATTAAAAAATGCCATTGATCATGTATATTATGAATGGAATAAAAAACCGGTTGGATTTATAAGCTATGGTGGTGTGGGCGGTGCGCGCTCCGTAGAACAGTTACGTCAAGTTGCAGTTGAACTCCAAATGGTCCCCATTAGAAACGCAATTCATATCCCTGGTGAAGTCTATATGGCAGCTCTCAAAGAGAGCGTACCCGTAAATCCTGAAGTTTTTGGTCCGGTCAAAGAAAAAGCTACTGGCATGATTGAACAACTCCTCTGGTGGGCCCGTGCATTAAAAACCGCGCGTGAGGTTTAAAATATTCAGATAAGTTGCAAAAAGCTTATATTTGTTTTTTCATACGTATATGAACGAGAATGAAAAGAAGATCCTAGAGGTAAAGAATCTTACTGTAAAACTTGATCAGCAAGTTGTTATTGATAACCTTAGTTTTGATGTCACAGAAGGGGAGTACTTAACGATTATAGGACCAAACGGTTCAGGAAAAACAACACTCTTTCGTGCATTGATTGGCACAGTACGTCATCAGGGGACAATACGTTGGGCTCCAGATGCTGTTATTGGTTATGTGCCGCAAAAACTTGATATTGAAAGAAATGTCCCATTGTCTTTGTCTGATTTTTTGAAATCAAAAACCGCTGTATCAAATTTAGAAAAATATCTAGAACTTGTATATTTGCCTCGCGCCTTACTTAATCAACCACTGGGCTCGCTTTCTGGAGGAGAGTTTCAACGGGCACTTGTTGCATTTGCTTTAATAGGAAATACTAATTTTTTATTGTTTGATGAACCAACTGCTGGCGTCGATAAACCGAGTGAGGAGCAGATATTTGAAACACTGCATCGGCTACAGGACGAAAAAGGTTTGACGATAATAACGATTTCGCATGATCTTGATGTGGTCAACCGGTATGCCGATAAAGTGCTTTGTCTCAATAAACGCAATATTTGTTACGGTACCCCGGAAGAAGCGCTTCGTACCGAAACATTAGCAGAGCTCTACGGTTCAGAACATCATAAATTTTTCCATCACCACCATGATATCCATTGAACCAATGAGTTTTGCGTTGGCCGCGTTTACTGCCATTGCCTCAGGTCTTGTGGGCTCTTTTGCGCTTATGCGCCGCATGACGCTTGCTGGGGACGCCCTCTCGCATGTTGCACTGCCGGGGATTGGGCTAGCACTTATGTACTCATATAACCCTATACTGGGAGGGGCACTCACACTTCTGGTGGGTGTTGTCATTGTGTGGAAAGTCGAGCATCTTTCTCATCTTAATACCGAGGCTATTATTGGTGTGCTTTTTGCATTGAGTCTTGCCATTGGTGCGCTTACCTTTAAAGAAGCGCATGAGTTGGTTGAGACACTATTTGGAGGTATTACCCCCGTAACATCTAATGAGTTTTTCTTGGGTTCTATTGTAGCTGCTCTGGTAATTTGGTTTATTTTAAAAAATCGGCATGCATTGGTTTTGACCCTTATCTCAAAGGAACTTGCTAAAACCACGGGAATTTCTACTCCACGACTGCAGTTTTATTTTTTGGTGGTTTTCGCCATGACGGTAATTCTCGGTATGAAATTTTTGGGAGTGCTTTTAATGGGTTCGCTCATTATTGTTCCTGCTGCAACCGCCCGCAATATAGCAAAGAATTTGCATAGTATGTTGGCTATCTCGTCTGGTACTGCTCTTGTTTCGGTGCTTTCCGGGATTGTTATATCACAAACATACGGTTTCCAACTTGGGCCAATAATAATTATTATTGCGAGTTTCTTTTTTGTGTTGACTTTCGTTTTTAACGTACTAAAGTCTGGTCATGCGTAACTTTTGGAAACAAAATAGAAGCCATAGGCTTCTTTGTGTTGGATTAGTTATTGATACTCTTGAGTGATCGTTATGAATGGGTATTTGTAAGCGCTGAAGGCATAGCCTCGCAATATATCTCTCATACCGTGATACTCCTCTGCATAGCCCCAATTAAAGGAGACTCGATTGGAAAACCAGTAATACCGGAAACCCTCAGTTGCAACGAACTCTTTATAAGCACGGGGTTCAAAATGGACGAGTTTACAGTTAACTGCGCGACTTGCAGAGGTAATGCAGACACGAGCTGGGCGAATATCAATTACCGATACGCTTACCCATGGCCAACTCAAATGCCATGCGGCTCTTGTGTAAGGAATCACTTCACCCGACATTCGATTCCAACCTATTCCAAATTCATGAGGTTCTTGGTAATGAATACACGTAAGATAAAAAAGAAGAAGCACGACAAAGAGATATGTTGCTCGAAATATCTTTTTCTTTTTTTCGGGCGAGATTGTGGGTATTGAGAAAGCGGCGAAGAACGATTTTTGCTTCATTACTTGGAACTCGGTTGTACTTCCTCATTTTTGAGTTCACGCAAGATAGTGAGAAATGTATAACTCTTACCATCAAAGGCGTAACTTGAGAGAATGTCTTTAAACGTACCCTTGTGTTCTTGACTTTCATCCCCACTGTAATTTGCTCGACCATGTAAACTAAGAAACACCTCAAGGCCGGCAGGATTAAATTCAACCAATTTACAGTTTAAAACTCTTTTATTGGCGTTCAGGCACACCTGTATGGGGCGAAGATCAATAGTGTGCACATTAAAAACGATTGGCTTATGGAAGATATAACCAGTGCGAGAGAGACGTTCAATTTTTCCACCGTTTAATCGATCATAACTGTAGCCGAGCTCATAATTCTCAACAAAAGTTACACAGCACACTCGAAATCCTACAAGGGTGATAATTGCCAGAATAATTGTGCAAACTAATGCACAACCCAGGCCTAGCCCAACGTTTTTAAGGTTCCAAGAGTGAGTCTGTGTCTGCTCTCTCTGTTCCATTTCTTCTTATCAAATTAAAGTTCCAATATGAATCTAAAATATGCAAAGGAAAAAGTCAATTAGTAATTTCTTACAAAGTATGTTCTAATTTTTTCATGAAAGTAAATAATTCGATGATAATACTAGCCCAGAATTCTCGATTCGCGCCACTTATCAAAAAGCATGGTTTACCGGATTTAAGTCGAGGGATGAATCCTTTTCACGCTTTGGTGCGCTCTATTATCTATCAGCAAGTTTCAGGAAAGGCAGCAGCAGCCATTCTCAAAAGATTTACTGACTTTTTTGGTGGAAAGCAATTTCCAACTCCTGAAAAAGTAGTTTTAACTCCCCTTGAAAAGTTACGCTCTGCAGGGCTGTCTTCGCAAAAGGCCTCTTACATCAAAGATCTTGCACAGAAGTTTTCTGATGGAACGATTAAACACAAGTCACTGCACAAAATGACAAACGCCGAAATTATTGAACACTTAATACAAGTTAAAGGTATTGGGGTCTGGACCGTCCATATGTTTCTGATTTTCACGCTTAATCGGCCTGATATATTGCCAACGGGGGATCTTGGAATTCGCAAGGGTTTTCAAATTCTTTATCGTCTTAAAACTCTTCCAGATCATGTTACAATGGAGCGGTTAGCCAAACCCTGGCGAGAGTATGCCTCCGTTGCTTCCTGGTATCTTTGGCGGGTTGCTAATGAAGCACGAGACTCCAAAAATAAAAAATTAATGGCAACTGAATCTTAAAGACTCGTTTGAAAATTTATTCTTTCAACAAAATAAGAAAGTATTTTATTATTGTTTGGATTGGAGTTGTTATCGGTGTTGTGGGCATCTCTCTATTTAACCCAGCCCTCTTTGAAAATCAGCTTCAACGCGCCGTCCACACTTCTTTGTGGTGGGGATATATTTTGTATTTTCTCCTTGGGTGCTTGCGGGGTTTTACCCTTATCCCGTCAACGTCGCTTATTGTTCTCGGGTTATTATTTTTTCCCCCGTGGCCACTTTTTATTTTAACGCTTGCTGGTATTCTTGTGTCTTCGGCATCAGTCTATTATTTTTCTGACTTTCTGCAACTTGATGAGTTTTTTGAGTCCAAATACAAAAAGCGTATTACGCAAGTAAAGACGATCTTGCAGAAAAACGAATTGCCAATTATCATTGGCTGGAGTTTCTTTCCCTTTTTGCCAACGGATTTAATCTGCTATATTTGTGGAACTCTGGAAGTCGATTTTAAAAAGTTTTTACTCGGAATTTTTATTGGAGAGGCAATCACCTGCGCGATTTATATATTCGGAGGGCATTATCTGTTTGAATATTTTGGCATCGGTCTCTAAACTAAATTAAAAGTTATGGAATTTCCGCAAGACATAAGTGATTTTTTAAAAGAACCAAACTATATGGTCATTGCCACCGTTGGTAAAGATGGTTCTCCGCACCAAACACTGGTGTGGTTTGACTATCAGGACGGCCAATTTAAAATCAGCACGACAACGTCACGAATGAAATATAAAAAAAATCCATCAGTAGG
>Ga0209515_10000726_pt1 | contig 57960 bp, 51 predicted proteins | sample Subgroupgradi54m_FD_187454 | JGI IMG/M metagenome (GOLD analysis project Ga0209515, IMG submission 187454) | Subsurface groundwater microbial communities from S. Glens Falls, New York, USA - GMW60B uncontaminated upgradient, 5.4 m (SPAdes)... ... | reverse complement strand
TCCGATCTCTGGGCCATGGAGTCGCTGCTGCGCGAGTACCCGATCTCGAGCGCCGAAGGACTCGCGCTGATGCGCCTGGCCGAAGCGCTGCTGCGCGTGCCGGATGCCGAGACCGCGATTGCGCTGACCGCCGACCAGCTCGGCAAGGCCGAGTTCGATGCCGCGAGCGGCGGGCCGCACAAGATGCTCGCGAGCCTGTCGGCCAGCGCGATTGCGCTGTCGAAGAAGTTCCTGCCCGACAGCGACGCCGAAGCGGGCCTTTTCAAGCGCCTGGGTGCGCAGACGGTGGTCGCCGCGACGGTGCGCGCAATCCAGTTGCTGGGTCGCCAGTTCGTGCTCGGCCGATCGATTCACGAGGCGATGGGCGAAGCCGCGGCGGCGCGCAAGCAGCAGAACGCGCTGCGCTTCAGCTACGACATGCTGGGCGAAGGCGCACGCACCGAGGCCGATGCGAAGCGCTACCTGGCGTCGTACCTGAACGCGATCGAAGCGATCGCCGGCGGCAAGGTCGCAGCCGGGCCGGAGGCCGCCGATGGCATCTCGATCAAGCTGAGCGCGCTGTTCTCGCGCTACGAAGACGCGCAGCGCGAGCGGGTCTTCGCCGAGCTGCTGCCGCGGGTGTGGCAGCTCATCGCCCCCGCGGCGCGTGCCAACATCAACCTGACGATAGACGCCGAAGAAAGCGACCGGCTCGAGCTCTCGCTCGACGTGTTCGACGCGCTGGCCGCGCGCATCGCGAAAGAGTTTCCGCAGTGGCGCGGCTTCGGCCTCGCGGTGCAGGCCTACCAGACGCGCGCGCTCGCGGTCGTCGACGAGGTCGCGCGCATTGCACGCCTGCACGGCCTGCGCTTCATGGTGCGGCTGGTCAAGGGCGCCTACTGGGACGGCGAGATCAAGCGCGCCCAGGAACAAGGCCTGGCCGGCTACCCGGTGTTCACCCACAAGCACCACACCGACATCTCGTACCTGGCCTGCGCGCGGACCCTGATCGCGCATGCCGACGTGATCTACCCGCAGTTTGCAACCCACAACGCCGGCACCATCGCCGCCATCCTGCAGATGGCGCGCCGGCGCGACGCGAAGTTCGAGATGCAGCGCCTGCACGGCATGGGTGAGTCTGTGTACCGCGAGGTGATGAAGGACGCCGCCGTGCCGGTGCGTGTCTACGCGCCGGTCGGCGAGCACCGCGACCTGCTCGCGTATCTCGTGCGGCGGCTGCTCGAAAACGGCGCCAACTCGTCGTTCGTGCATCAGCTGGCTGACGACCATGTCGACATCGACGCGTTGCTCGCGTCGCCGTTGACGCCGGCTGCGGCGCCGGCGCTGCCGCAGCCGATTGCGCTGTACGGCTGGGACGGCGAGCATGGCCGCGCGAACTCGAAGGGGGTGGATCTGGCCGTCGTCGATGAACGCGAGCCGCTGTTGCGCGCGGTGGCCGAGACCCGCATCGAGACCATCGCGCAAGCGTCGCCGGCCGAAGTCGCGGCCGCGATGGAACGCCTGCACGCCGCGGCGCCGGCCTGGAACGCCACCGCGCTGGCCGAACGCGCGGCGGTGCTGCGGCGTGCCGCCGACGCACTCGAAACCCGCCTGCCCGAGTTCTGCGGCCTGCTCGTCATCGAAGCGCACAAGACACTCGGCGACTGCGTGGCCGAGGTGCGCGAAGCGGTCGACTTCTGCCGCTACTACGCCGACCAGGCCGAGCAGCGCCTCGCGCCGCAGACCCTGCCCGGCCCGACCGGCGAAAGCAACGAGCTGCAGCTGCACGGCCGCGGCGTGTTCGTCTGCATCAGCCCGTGGAACTTCCCGCTTGCGATCTTTGCCGGCCAGGTGGCGGCGGCGCTGGTCGCCGGCAACACGGTGGCCGCCAAGCCGGCCGAACAAACTCCCGCGGTCGCGCAGCGCATGGTCGGGCTGCTGCATGCGGCCGGCGTGCCGCACGATGCGCTGGCGCTGCTGCACGGCCCCGGCGAAACGGTCGGAGCCGCGCTGGTGGCCGATGCGCGCACGGCAGGTGTGTGCTTTACCGGATCGACCGCAGTCGCGCGGATCACCAACCGCACGCTGGCCGCGAAGGACGGCGCGATCGTGCCGCTGATCGCCGAGACCGGCGGCATCAACGCGATGATCGTCGACTCGACCGCGTTGCCCGAGCAGGTGGTCGACGCGGTCGTGCAAAGCGCGTTCCGCTCGGCCGGCCAGCGTTGTTCGGCGCTGCGCCTGCTGTGTGTGCACGAAGGCGTGGCCGATGGCGTGATCGAGATGATTCGCGGCGCGCTGAAGGAGCTCATGGTCGGTGACCCGGCACGGCTTGCAACCGACGTCGGGCCGCTGATCGATGCCGAAGCTTTCGAAGCGATCAGCGGCCACGTCGCGCGCTTGCGCAAGGAGGCGCTGCTGATCGGTGAAACGCTGGTTGCCAAGCCGGCCAAGAACGTCATCGCGCCGATCGCCTTCGAGCTGCCGCGCATCGCCGATGTCAAGCAGGAGATCTTCGGCCCGGTGCTGCACGTGGTGCGCTGGGGCGGCGATGTGGCGGCCGTCATCGAGCAGGTCAACGCGCTCGGCTACGGCCTCACGCTCGGCATCCAAACCCGCATCGACAGCCGCGCGCTGCGCCTCGCGCACGCGGCACGGATCGGCAACGTCTACGTCAACCGCAACATGATAGGCGCGGTGGTCGGCGTGCAGCCCTTCGGCGGCGAAGGACTGAGCGGCACCGGGCCGAAAGCCGGCGGGCCGCACTACCTGTACCGCTTCTGTGCCGAGCAGACGCTGACGATCAACACCGCGGCGGCCGGCGGCAATGCGGCGCTGCTGGCGGGGTTTGGCGCGCCGATCGAGAGTGGACCCCGACTTTCGTCGGGGTGACTCTCTCAGGTCGTCATCCCGACGAAAGTCGGGATCCACCCTCCGTACACTGCCAACATGGACACCATTGCATTCATCGGCGGCGGCAACATGGCCAGCGCCATCATCGGCGGGCTGCGCAAGAGCGGCCGCGCCGCGAACACGATCCTGGTCGTCGACCCCGGCGATGCGCAGCGCGAGCGCCTGCACGCGGACTTCGGCGTGAAGGTGCTGGCGGCGGCCGATGCGACGCTCGCAGACGCCGCGCTTGTCGTCTGGGCCGTCAAGCCGCAGTACTTCCAGGCCGCGGCACTGCCTTGCGCCGCGCATGTCGGCCAGGCCCTGCACCTGAGCGTGATGGCCGGCATCCGCAGCGACGCCATCGTGCACGCCACGCGCGCCCAGCGCATCGTTCGCGCAATGCCGAACACGCCGGCGCTGATCGGCCAGGGCATCGCCGGCCTGTTCGCGCGCGACGCCGTCACGGCCGGCGAGCGCAACACCATCGAACAGGTGCTCGCACCGACCGGCCAGATCCTGTGGGTCGCGCGCGAAGAAGACCTCGATGCAGTCACCGCGCTGTCGGGCTCGGGCCCGGCCTATGTCTTCTACTTCGTCGAGGCGATGATTCAGGCCGCGGCCGAGATGGGCTTGAGCGCCGAGCAGGGCAAGCGGCTCGCGCTCGCCACCTTCGCCGGTGCGACCGCGCTGGCGGCGGCGTCCGACGAGCCGCCCGAGCTGCTGCGCGAACGGGTCACGTCCAAAGGCGGCACGACCCACGCCGCGCTCAGCTCGCTCGAGGCCGACGGCGTGAAGGCGGCCTTCGTCAAGGCGCTGCAGGCGGCACGCCGGCGCGCCCACGAGCTCGGCGACGAGTTCGGCCGCGCTTGAAGTCGCAGCGCAATCCGCGCCGCGCGTTGCTGCGGCAATGGCTGCTTGCGCCGGGCTCGTTGAGCCGGCGCCTGGCGACACTCGGCACGCGCTTCGAGGTGCAGACCCTGCACCAGGGCTGCGGCCGCTTGCAGCGCGACGAAGCGGCCGACCTGGCGCCGCAGGCGCGCATGCGCTGCTGGGTCCGCGAGGTGCTGCTGCGGGTCGACGGCGAACCGCTGGTGTGGGCCCGCAGCGTGACGCCGCGGCGCTCGATGAACGGGCCCTGGCGCGCCCTGCTTGGGCTCGGCAGCCGGCCGCTCGCCGAACTGCTGTTCAGCGACCCGCGAGTGCGCCGCACGCCGCTGCGGCGCGAGCACCTCGTGCCGCATGCGCCGCTCGCCCGCCGCCTGGCGCAGCAATGGCGCACGGCCACCGGCGAAGCGCCGCCGGCCGGCATGGTCTGGGCGCGCAGCTCGGTGTTCCGCAAACACGGCGCGCCGCTGCGCGTGATGGAAGCCCTTGCGCCGGCCCTCGGGGCTGCCGCGATAGACCGGCGTTCGCACCCGCGCTAACCTCTCGGCTTGATTCCGGAGCTGCCATGCGACCTCTCGTTTTCGCCCTGCTGTTGCTTGCCTCCACCAGCGTGTCGGCCGAGCCCGAAACCATCGCCGACAAGTGGAACCTGGCGGACCTGTACCCGTCGCTCGCGGCCTGGGACGCCGATGCGGCCAAGCTCGAAGCGCAGAACGCCGAGTTCGCGCGCTGCAAGGGCCACCTGGGCGACAGCGCAACGCGGCTGCGCCAGTGCCTGGACCTGCGCGCCGACATCGCCAAGCGGCTCGGCCGGCTGTGGGTCTTTTCGAGCCAGCAGCTCGACGAAGACACCGGCGTGGCGGCGAGCCAGCAGCTGCAGCAGCGGGTCGAACTGCTCGACAACAAGGTCGACGAGATCGGCGCGTTCGTCGACCCTGAACTGCTGCGCATCGGCGCGAAGAAGATCGCCGCTTTCGTCGCCAGCGAGCCCGGCTTGCGCGCGCATCGCTTTCCGCTAGCCCGCACGCTGCGCGCTGCGCCGCACACGCTCAACGATGCCGGCGAAACCCTGGTCGCCAAGTTCGGCAAGATGAACGGTGCCGGCGGCTCCACCTACACCACGCTCACCAACGCCGACATGCCGTGGCCCAAGCTCAAGCTGGCGAGCGGCGAAGAGATCGTGCTCGACCAGGCGGCCTATACCAAGTACCGCGCCGGCGCGAACCGCGAAGACCGCAAGCGCGTGATGGACGCCTTCTTCGGCACCTGGAAGACCTACGAACGCACCGTCGGCGGCCTGCTGTACACCCAGCTCAAGCAGGACGCGGTCTACAACAGCGTGCGCAACTACCCCGACACGATCACCCGCGCGCTCGACCGCCAGCGCACGCCGGTCGCGGTGGTCGACACGCTGATCGCGCAGACCACGGCCAACCTGCCGACGTTGCACCGCTACTTCCGGCTGCGCGCCAAGATGCTCGGCGTGAACGAGATGCGCTACTACGACATCTACCCGCCGCTGGTGCATGGCGACTACAAGTTCCCGATCGCCACCGCCAAGCAGCTGACGCTGGAGGCGGTCGCCCCGCTCGGCAAGGACTACCAGCAGGTGCTCGCCAACGGCTTCGACAAGCGCTGGATGGACACCTACCCGCGACCCCGCAAGCAGTCGGGCGCGCACATGGCCGGCTGGGCCTACGACGTTCATCCCTTCGTGCTGATGAACTACAACGACGACTACGAGTCGGTGACGACGCTGGCGCACGAATGGGGCCACGCGCTGCACTCGCACCTGTCGAACCGCGCCCAGCCCTTCGTCATCGCCAACTACGCCACCTTCGTCGCCGAGATCGCGTCGACCTTCAACGAGCAGTTGCTGCTCGACCGCATGTTGAAGGCCGCGAAGACCGACGACGAGCGGCTGTACTACCTGGGCACCGCGCTCGAAAACCTGCGCGGCACCTTCTTCCGCCAGGAGATGTTCGCCGAGTTCGAGCGCGACATCCACGCGCGTGTCGACCGCGGCGAGCCGATGACCGGCGAGGCGCTGACCGAGACCTATTGCGACATCCTCAAGCGCCACCACGGCGCCGACCAGGGCGTGGTCGCGATCGACGACGCGTACTGCGTCGAGTGGGCCTACATTTCGCACTTCTACACGCCGTTCTACGTCTACCAGTACGCGACCTCGATCGCCGCCAGCGCCATGTTCGCGCAGCAAGTGGGCAGCGGCGGCAAGGCCGCGCTCGAGCGATACATGGGGCTGCTGCGCGCGGGCGACTCGGACTATCCGTACGACCTGGTCAAGGCGGCCGGCGTCGACCTCGCGACACCGGCGCCGTACCAGGCGCTGGTCGCGCGCATGAACGGCATCATGGACCAGATCGAAGCGATTCTCGCCAAGCGAAGCTGATGCCGGGGCTGCGTCAGGTCATGCAAAGCCGGCATGACGATTGGTGAAAAACTCGGCGCCCCCGCGCCTACAGTCCAGCCGCATGTTGAAGAACAACTTCGCGGAGACTGCATGAGTTACCTGTCCTACGTCACCCCCAGCGCCACCAGCCCGTGGCACACCTACCTGTCGCAAGTCGATCGGGTGCTGCCGTACCTGGGCCCGCTGGCGCGCTGGGCCGAAACGCTGAAGCGGCCGAAGCGCGCGCTGATCGTCGACGTGCCGATCGAGATGGACGACGGCACGGTGCGCCACTTCGAGGGCTACCGCGTGCAGCACAACCTGTCGCGCGGCCCCGGCAAGGGCGGCGTGCGCTACCACCCCGACGTGAACCTCGAAGAGGTGATGGCGCTGTCGGCCTGGATGACGATCAAGAACGCCGGCGTCGGCCTGCCCTATGGCGGCGCCAAGGGCGGGATCCGGGTCGATCCGAAGCTGCTGTCGCAGAAGGAGCTCGAGCGCATGACACGCCGCTACACGAGCGAGATCGGCATCATCATCGGCCCCCAGCGCGACATCCCGGCGCCCGACGTGAACACCAACCCGCAGATCATGGCGTGGATGATGGACACCTACTCGATGAACACCGGCTCGACCGCGACCGGCGTCGTCACCGGCAAGCCCATCCACCTGGGCGGCTCGCTGGGGCGGGTCAAGGCGACCGGGCGCGGCGTGTTCGTGACCGGGCGCGAGGCGGCCCGACGCATCGGCCTGAAGCTCGACGGTGCACGCGTGGCGGTGCAGGGCTTCGGCAACGTCGGCAGCGCGGCGGCCGAGTTGCTCGTCGGCGCTGGCGCGAAGATCGTCGCGGTGCAGGACCACACCGGCACCATCATCAACCGCAACGGCTTCGACATGCAGGGCCTGATGGCCACGCTGCATCGCGACGGCGGGGTCGGCAACTTCAGGCACGCCGACCGCATCAGCGACGAGGCGTTCTGGGACGTCGACTGCGACATCCTGATCCCGGCCGCGCTCGAAGGCCAGATCACCACCGAACGCGCGAACCGGCTGAAGTGCAAGCTGGTGCTCGAAGGCGCCAACGGCCCGACGCTGCCCGAAGCCGACGATGTGATGAAGGAGCGCGGCATCCTGGTCGTGCCCGACGTCATCTGCAACGCCGGCGGCGTGACGGTGAGCTACTTCGAATGGGTGCAGGACTTCTCGAGCTTCTTCTGGAGCGAGGACGAGATCAACGTGCGGCTCGACAAGATCATGGTCGACGCGCTGAAGAAGATCTGGGACACCGCGGATCGCCACAAGATCACGCTGCGCACTGCCACCTTCGCGGTGGCTTGCGAGCGCATCCTGATTGCGCGGGAAGAGCGCGGCCTGTATCCCTGAGTCAGCGACGCAGGGCGTAGTCCACGACCACGCCCGCGAACACCGCGAAGCCCAGCCAGTGGTTCAATCGGAACGCGCGAAAGCAGCCGTCGCGCGAGCGCTCGCGGATCAGTGTGAAGTGCCACGCCGCGATGCCCGCCGCGACCGCGATGCCGGCGAAATAGGCCGCATCGAACCCGAGCCGAGCGCCGAGTGCGCCCCATACCGCCAGGTACAGCGCATAGAACAGCATCACGCCGGCGACGTCGAAACGCCCGAGCGTGATCGCCGAGGTCTTGATGCCGATCTTCAGGTCGTCGTCGCGGTCGACCATCGCGTATTCGGTGTCGTAGGCCAGCACCCAGAACAGGTTGCCGAGCAGCAGCCACCACGCGAGCGCCGGCACCTCGCCGCGCACCGCGGCAAACGCCATCGGAATGCCGAAGCTGAAGGCCACGCCGAGGACCGCCTGCGGCATCGAGAAGAAGCGCTTGGTGAAGGGGTAGAAGATGCTCACTGCGAGTGCGCCGAAGCTCCAGGCAATCGTTGCGGCGTTGGTCGTCAGCACCAGCGCGAAGGCGACGAGCGCCAGCGCGGCGCCCAGCAGCAGCGCCTCGCGCGGGCTCACCGCGCCGCTCGTGACCGGGCGCTGGGCGGTCCGTTTCACGTGTTTGTCGAAGTCGCGGTCGGCCACGTCGTTGACGGCGCAGCCGGCGCTTCGCATCAGGAAGGTGCCGAGCGTGAAGACGATGAGCAGATGCCAGCCGGGGAAGCCGCCGCGCGCGATCCACAGCGCGGCCAAGGTCGGCCACAGCAGCAGGTAGCTGCCGGCCGGGCGGTCCCAGCGGATCAGGTTCAGGTACAGCGTGGTGCGCGAAGGCAGGGTCGAGGTCGCCATGGCGCGATTGTCGGCGTGTCGGAGTCGACACCCGACAAAGCCTGCCCACTTGCGCTGGAATCGAATCGGGGCTAATCTTTCCCATGAAATTTGTTGCCACCGAGCTGTCCATGCGTCCAACGACCTCCAACCCGGCCCGTCCGGCACCGCGTGTCGCGGTCGATCCGGGGCTGGTGCTGGCCAAGGCGACGGCGCGCGCCGCTGCGCTGCTGGGCTTGAACGGCGCGGCGCTGGCCAAGGTGCTGGGCGCGAGTGAAGCGACCGTCTCGCGGGTGCTGCGCGGCGAACGCTCCTTGCCGCCGCACACCAAGGAAGGCGAGCTGGCCGCGCTGCTGGTGCGCCTGTTCCGCTCGCTCGACGCGCTGGTCGGCAACGACGAAGCGAGCCGCCTGGCCTGGATGCGCAGCCACAACGACGCCCTCAACGGCACGCCGGCGCGGTTGATCCTGAAGGCCGAGGGTCTGGTGCAGGCGGTGGCCTACCTCGATGCGATGCGCGCGCCCTTGTGACGAGGGCCTGGCAAGACGGCTGGTTCGCCACCGGCATCAAGACCCTGTCGGCGCTGCTGTGGCGCGGCGTCGAAGCGCAGCACCATGTCGCGACGATGCGGCTGGTCGATTCGCTGGCTGAGCAGGCCGAGCTCGAACACATCCTCGAAGCCAGCAAGCCGCCGCTGCCACCCGCGGCCCTTGGCCTGCACCAGTTGCTGGCGACGCCGTTTCGCTACCGTTCGAACCACGCGTCGCGCTTTCGCCGGCCCGGCGAGTCGGGGCTCTGGTACGGCGCCGAAGAGTTGCACACCGCCTGCGCCGAAGTCGGCTACTGGCGCTGGCGCTTCCTGATGGACAGCGCCGGGCTGCGCGACGGCGAACTGGTGACGGAACACACGTTTTTCCAGGCCCAGGTGCAAGGCCGCGCGATCGACCTGACGCGTGCGCCATGGAAGGCATCCGCCGCGGCCTGGAGCCACGCCGGCGACTACACCGCCTGCCAGGGCGTGGCGCGGGCGGCGCGCCAGAGCGCGGTGCAGTGGATCCGCTACGCCTCGGCGCGCAAGGCCGAAGGCTTGTGCGGCGCGGTGCTCGACCCGGCCTGCCTGGCGCTGGCAAGCGGCGTCGGCCCGCAGACCTGGGTCAGCAAGGTGACGGCGACGCAGGCGCTGATGCTGCACGACGAGGACCGGCTGACGGTGGCGATTGCGTCCTGAAGCGGTACTTTTTCACGACACGCAGCCGCACTTCCACTTGATCGCGGGGTTGCCGGCGCACGGCTTCAACGAGACCATCGGCGTGTCGGTAATCCCACAAAGGACCGGCATGTCAACACAACAACCTCGGGAAATCCAAATGAAAGCAATCAAACTCGCAGCCGCGTTGGCCGTGGCGTTCGCCGCCACCGGCGCCAGTGCAGCGACGATCACGTTCAACGAACTCGCGTTCGACGGCTACTACACCCCCGTCAACCCGGTCACGTCGGGGGGCTACACCTTCAACAACGACTGCGGCCAAGGCTCGCCCTGCCTTGGTGTCTGGGGCAAGAATTCGCCGTACCAGTCCGATCCGGGCTTTGCCTCGGTGTTCGTGAACTACGGCAACACGACCACGACGATGCAGCAAGTCGGCGGCGGTGCCTTCGACTTCTTCTCGATCGACCTGGCCGACGTGTACAACCAGGGTTCCGTCGTGACGCTGCAGTTCACGTTCAACCACAACGGCGGCGGAGCCACCTCGCAGTTCGTGACGCTGGACAACACGCCGGGCCTGCAGACCTTCGTGTTCGGCGAGTCCAACCTCGACAGCGTGACGTGGCGTACCACCTCTGGTGCCAACGGCTGGAACCAGTTCGACAACGTGAACACCACGCCGGCGGTTCCGGAACCCGAAACCTATGCGCTGATGCTCGCCGGTCTGGGCGTGGTCGGCCTGCTGGCGCGTCGCCGCCGCGCAGTCTGAGGCAGCGTTTCCCGCACCATCGAAGGGCCCGTTCGCGGGCCCTTTTTTGTGTCCGCCTTCAACCTTCGAGCTGGCGCTGGAACACCAGCCCCGCGTGCTCGCGCAGCGCGTGGAACTTGATCTTCGGCCAATTGGCTTCGATCGCCCGCAGCTCGGGCGCGTACTCGACCAGCACCGTCGGCGCATCGACCGCGTCGTAGGCGACGCGATGCGCGTTACCGTCGATGAAACGCTGCAGCTCCTTCGCGTCGTCGCAGGTGACCCAGCGCGCGACCTGGAAACGTGAGGGCTGGATGCGCGCCTTCACGCCGTACTCGTGTTCGAGCCGGTGCGCGACGACCTCGAACTGCAGTTGCCCGACCGCGCCGAGCAGCAGCACCGACCCCGCGACCGGGCGGAACACCTGGATCGCGCCCTCTTCGCCGAGCTGGGTGAGGCCGGCCTTCAGCTGCTTGGTGCGCAGCGGATCGGCGACCTCGACACTGCGGAACATCTCGGGCGCGAAAAACGGCAGTCCGGTGAACTGCAGCGCCTCGCCTTCGGTCAGCGTGTCGCCGAGCTGCAGCACGCCGTGGTTGGGGATGCCGATGATGTCGCCGGCGAAGGCTTCGTCGAGTAGCTCGCGGCGCTGCGATAGGAACGACACCACGGTGTTGGGCCGCAGCTCCTTGCCGGAGCGCACGACCTTCAGCCGCATGCCGCGCTCGAAGTGGCCCGAGGCGACACGAACAAAGGCGATGCGGTCGCGGTGCGCCGGGTCCATGTTGGCCTGAATCTTGAACACGACGCCGCTGAACTTCTTCTCGTCGGGCTCGACCTCGCGCTGGATCGCGCCACGCGGCCCCGGCGACGGCGCCAGGTCGACGAGTGCATCGAGCACCTCGCGCACGCCGAAGTTGTTGACCGCCGAGCCGAAGAACATCGGGGTCTGGCGCCCGGCCAGAAAGTCTTCCCTGTCGAACGACGGCGCGGCGTCGCGCACCAGCTGGATCTCGCCCTCGGCCTGTTCGTACTGCATGCCGAAGCGCTCAGCGTAGGCCGGGTTGTCGAGGCCGAGCAGGATCTCGTCGTCGTTGTGCTTGCGGTCTTCGCCGGGGCTGAAGACCCGCATCTGCTGTGCGCGCAGGTCCATCACGCCGTGGAAGGCCTTGCCCATGCCGACCGGCCAGGTGAACGGCACGACGCTCATGCCGAGCTCGCGCTCGATCTCGTCCATCAGCGTCAGCGGCTCCTGCACCTCGCGGTCCATCTTGTTGACGAAGGTGAGGATCGGCGTGTTGCGCGCCCGGCAGACCTGCAACAGGCGGCGGGTTTGCGGCTCGACGCCGTTGGCCGCGTCGATCACCATCAGCGCCGCGTCGACCGCGGTCAGCACGCGGTAGGTGTCTTCCGAGAAGTCCTGGTGGCCGGGGGTGTCGAGCAGGTTGATGACGCAGTCGCGGTATTCCATCTGCATCACCGAGCTCGCCACCGAGATGCCACGCTGCTTCTCGATTTCCATCCAGTCCGAGGTCGCGTGGCGGCTCGCCTTGCGCGCCTTCACCGAGCCGGCGATCTGGATCGCGCCGGAAAACAGCAGCAGCTTTTCCGTCAGCGTGGTCTTGCCTGCGTCGGGGTGGGAAATGATGGCGAAGGTGCGGCGGCGGCGCACCTGGGGGGTCAGCTCGGACATGGAAGTGCGGACCGGGTACAGCGCCGCCTCGTCAAAACCGGCGATTATCCCAGCTGGGTGGCACACTGCCGGGCCCATGCCGGAGTTGCCCGACATCACCGTCTACGTCGAGCGCCTTGCCACCAAGCTGCAAGGCGCTACGCTGCAGCGTGTGCGCGTGCTGAACCCGTTCCTGTTGCGCACCGCGCTGCCGCCGATCGGGCAGGCCGAAGGCAAACGGGTGCTCGGGGTCGAGCGGCTCGGCAAACGTGTGGTGCTGGCGCTCGAAGGCGGTATGTTCCTGGTCATCCACCTAATGATCGCCGGGCGCCTGCGCTGGCTCGCGGCGAGCGCCAAGCCGCCCGGCAGGATCGCGCTCGCGGTGTTCGAGTTCGATGCCGGAGCCCTGGTGTTGACCGAAGCCGGCAGCAAGCGACGTGCATCGTTGCACCTGCTCGCCGACCGCGCCGCGCTCGATGCGATGGACCCGGGTGGCATCGATGTTCTGGGCAGCGACATGGCGGCGTTCGCGCGCCAGTTGCAGGCCGAGAACCACACGCTCAAGCGCTCGCTGACCAATCCGCGTCTGTTCAGCGGCATCGGCAATGCGTACTCCGACGAGATCCTGCATCGGGCCAGGCTGTCGCCGGTCAAGCTCAGCCGCGCGTTGGATGCCGACGAGGCCCGGCGCCTGTTCGACGCGACCCGCGAGGTGCTGACCGAATGGACCGATCGGCTGCGCAGCGAAGCCGGCGACTGGCCGGGCAAGGTCACCGCCTTCCACCCGCAGATGGCCGTGCACGGGCGCTATGGCGAGCCCTGCCCGGTGTGCGGCGCGCCGGTGCAGCGCATCGTGCACGCCGACAACGAAACCAACTACTGCGCGCGCTGCCAGACGGGCGGCAAGCTGCTCGCCGATCGGGCCTTGTCGAAGTTATTGAAAGCGAGCTGGCCGCGCCACATTGATGATCTGGACTGATGGCGGTCATCCCGGCGAACGTCGGGATCCAGAGCGTCATCCACGAGTGGATACCGGCGTTCGCCGGTATGACACCTCAGCGCGGCGCTTCGTTGACGAAGGGCCGCACCACCTTCAGCAGGCGTTCGACGTACTCTTCCTTCTCTCCGACCGGCGCCGCGTAGAGAAGCGCCTGGCTTGCCGCGTCGAAGCCGGCGCGCGTGGCCATCATCCAGGCAGCCAGGTATTGCGCCGCCAGGCAGCCGCCCGCGGTGGCAATCGGCCCGCGGGCGTGGAAGGGCGCGTCTTCGACCCGCACCCCGGCTTCCACCAGCCAGGGCTTGGTCGTCAGGTCGGTGCAGGCCGGCATGTCGGCCAGCAGGCCGAGCCGCGCGAGCAGCAGCGCGCCCGAACACTGCGCGCCGATCAGCTGGCGCAGCGGGTCGAGCTGCAGCCGGTCGAGCAGCGCGCTGTTGCCGGCGATCGCACGGGTGTAGATGCCGCTGCCGAAGATCACCGCGTCGGCTTCGTTGGCGAACTCGAGCGGCTGCTGCGCCTGCACGGTCACGCCGTTCATCGACGTCACATGGGTGCTCGGGCTCGCGATCTGCGCCTTCCAGCCTTGGGCGCTGAGGCGGTTCAACAGGCCCAGCGCGATGAACGAGTCGAGCTCGTTGAAGCCGTCGAAGGTCAGGATGGCGATCTGCAAATCATTCCTCCAGCAAGCTGCGCAGCATCCAGGCGGTTTGCTCGTGGACGGCAAGGCGCTGCGTCAGCAGGTCGGCGGTCGGCTCGTCGCTCGCCTTGTCGGCCAGCGGGAAGATGCCGCGTGCGGTGCGCGCGACCGCCTCGTGGCCTTCGACCAGGATGCGCACCATCTCGAGCGCCTTCGGCGGCGAGGCCGGCGCGTCCTTGATCGACGCCAGCGCGCCGAACTGTGCATACGACCCCGGCGCCGCGTGGCCGAGCGAGCGGATGCGCTCGGCGATCGGGTCGACCGCGTTCCACAGCTCGGTGTACTGCAGCATGAACATCTGGTGCAGCGTGTTGAACATCGGCCCGGTCACGTTCCAGTGGAAGTTGTGGGTCGTCAGGTACAGCGTGTAGGTGTCGGCCAGCAAGCGGCTCAAGCCGCCGGTGATGGCGCCGCGGTCGGCGTCGCTGATGCCGATGTGAATGCCCGGGCTTGCCATGCGTCTCTCCTGAGGTTTCGATGTTTTGGCTAGGCAGGCGGCGGCGCGCCGCCCAATCGCTTCGCGCCATCGTGGCCATAGCCGCGCTGCACGTCAAGGCGGGCTTGAAACAGCCCTGCCGCCGAGTGCGGCGCTCAGGCCGTCAGACGCTTCAGCCCCGGCAGCTCGCAGGCATAGATCGCGTTGCGCAGCGCGGCGATCGCCTCGTAGCGCGTGAAGGTGCGGCGCCACGCCAGCACGACCCGGCGCGTCGGCACCGGCGGCGAAAACGGCACGTAGGCCACATGCGGGTGACCGTCGGACGGCACGCTCAGCTGCGGTACCACCGTGACGCCCATGCCCGAGGCGACCATGTACTTGATCGTCTCCAGCGACGAGCCTTCGAAGCTCTTGCGTATGCCTTCGGCGTCGCTCGAAAAACGGGCGTATTCGGGGCAGACCTCGAGCACGTGGTCGCGAAAGCAATGGCCGGTGCCGAGCAGCAGCATCGTTTCTCGCTTGAGCTCTTCGGCGCTGATGCGTTTGCGTTTGGCGAGCGCGTGGCTCTTCGGCACCGCGACCATGAAGGGTTCGTCGTAGAGCTGGGCCACCGCCAGCCCGGTGTCGGGAAACGGCTCGGCCATGATGGCCGCGTCGAGATCGCCGGTGCGCAGCATGTCGAGCAGCTTGACGGTGAAGTTCTCCTGCAGCATCAGCGGCATCTGCGGAAACTTGTCGATCGTCTGCTTGACCAGGTCGGGCAGCAGATAGGGCCCGATCGTGTAGATGACACCGAGCCGCAGCGGCCCCGACACCGGGTCCTTGCCGCGCTTGGCGATCTCGCGAATGCCCGCCGCCTGCTCGATTACCGACTGCGCCTGGCGCACGATCTCTTCGCCGAGCGGCGTCACGCTGACCTCGTTGCTGCCGCGCTCGAACAGCTTCACGTCGAGCTCTTCTTCGAGCTTCTTGATCGCGACGCTCAAGGTCGGCTGCGAGACGAAGCAGGCCTCGGCGGCGCGGCCAAAATGCCGCTCGCGGGCGACGGCCACGATGTATCGAAGCTCGGTGAGGGTCATCGCCGAACTCTAGAGCATCCCGGCGCGGCGCGCCGGGTGCACCGCGAGGTATCGCGCTTCGATACTGCTGCGGTTCGCGCTTGTGGTGCGCGGCGGGCTGGAGGATTCTCGCGCCGCGGCATGTGCCGCGCCTCGAAAGAATCCGTATGAGTACCCCGCGTTCGCACGCCCTCTCGCGATTGGCGACGCTGGCCGTCACGGCCGCTGCGGCAGGCGTGCTGGCGGCCTGTGTCGTGGTGCCGATCGACCCGCGCACCGGCCAGGCTTATCCGATCCATCCCAGCGATGCGCAGTCGGGCCCGGTCACCATCATCACCCCGCCGCCGCCGGCCGCGACGCAGGCGCCGCAGCCCAGCGTGCTGAGCGCGCGGCTGTACCCGCTGAACCCGCAGGCCAACAAGGGTGGGCTGCTGACGGCGGTGGTGGTCGACAACAACACCGGCCGCGGCAGCTTCACGCTGGCCTACCTGGGCGACACCTTGCAAGGCGAAGCGACCCGCGTCGACGCGAGCTACGCCGCGTTCGGCCGGGTCCACAACGACGTGCTGGGCGCCAGCCCGCGCAGCTTCAGCGGCCGCCGCGGCATCGCCAACGCGTTCGGCAACAAGGGCGTCAACGTGCAGTGCGAATACCTGATCACCGGCCCGAGCATGGGCACCGGCGCCTGCCAGTTCTCGGACGGCGCGAAGTACCAGATGCACTTCGGCGCCTGAGGGGCCGCCGTTGTGCGAGAGCGGTCATACGAGAGCGGTCATACCGGCGAACGCCGGTATCCACTCGATGGGAGTTACGTGTTTCGTCGATGCGCTCGGTCCGCCATGCAGTGGATCCCGGCTTTCGCCGGGATGAGTGCTCGGCTACTGTTTCGCGACCCGCTTCATCGCCTCGAGCTTGGACAGGCCGACGTCTTCGATCACCTTGCGCAGCGCGCCGACGTCGACCTTCTGCCCGCGTGCTTCGACGATGACGCCGTTTTCGGTGATCACCGTCACCTCGGCATGGCTGCCGTCCTTGCGCGCCTGTTCGCGCACGGTGCGGTTGCCCTGCTTGTAGACCTTCTCGATCTCGTCGTTGGTCTCGCGGTCGGAGGTCACGTTGGCCCAAGCGCCCAAAGCGGCCAAGCCGCCCAAGCCGCCCATGTCGGTGATGCTCAACTGCACATGTTTATCGCCGGCCGCGTAGCCGGCTTTCGCGCTCGACGCCGAGATGCCCAAGCCGCTTCCGCCCGACGCCTCGAAGGACTCGCGTTTCAGGTCGCCGATGCTCTCCGGCAGCAGTGCCTTCAGGTCCTGCGCCGGGATCGGCACGCCGCTGCTGCCGGTCATGGCGCCCATCATCTCGCCCATCGCCTTGCCGGCCGCGGCGGTGTCGCCCTTGGCCTGGGCCGCTTCCATCGCCTTGCCGGCGGCCTCCATCTTCTTGCTCATCTCTTCCATCTTCGAGGTGTTGATGCTGACCTCGCCACCCGGTGTCTTGATCGTTACGTCGCCGCCGGGCGTGCCGAGGTGGCGGCCGGGCATGCCGCCGATGCCACCCGCCATCATCATGCCGCCGCCCATCACCATGCCCGACAGCGCACCGAGGATGACCCCGGCGACGATGCCGATGACGATGGCGACCACCGTGTAGGCCGGTGCCTTGTCGGGCGGGCATTTCATCAGCACCGGGACACCGGTGTAGAACAGGTAGATCGAGTACAGCGCGGCCACCAGGGCGAGGATGCCGAGCATCGGGATCAGGCCGAAGATGCCGCCGATGAAGCTCGCCGTCATGCCGTAGGCGACGAGCTTGAGGGCATTGATCTGGCTCTTGGTGCCGCCGAAGGTCGGCGCGAGCGCATTGACGATCAGCGCCATCACGAACACCGCGAGCAGCGTCAGCACGTAGCTGACGATGAGGTGCACCAGCCCGAGCATCAGCGGGACCCGCACGCTGATGCCGAACGCGCCGGCACCAATGACCGACAGGCCGATGAAGCCGGCGATCGGCCCGATGGCCGCCAGGATCATCACGTAGCCGGTGTAGATGGCCGCGGTGTCGCCTGGCTCGGCGGCAATTGCCGGCCAGGTTTCCTTGGGTTTGAGCAGGATGTCTTGCACGCGTTGAATCAGAGCCATGGCGGTTCCCCTCAGGTCGAGTCGTTGCGCATGCTATCGCCGGCAGCCGCCTGGGCGCAACGTGAATCTAGGGAGTGACGCGCGGACATTCCCTGGTCCAGGCCCTATGCCTTGAGATACTCGGCCCGCCCGCCCAGCCAACGCGCGACATGCCGATCGGCCGCCGCCGGCTGCCGGTCGAGCATCAGGCCGGCGGCACGGCGCGCCACCTGCACCAGCGCTTCGTCGAGCGCCAGGTCGGCAAAACGCAGCAGCGGCGCGCCCGACTGGCGCGCACCCAGAAACTCGCCCGGGCCGCGAATCTCGAGGTCGCGGCGCGCGATGTCGAAGCCGTCGTTGGTTTCGGCCATCGCTTTGAGGCGCGCCTTGCCGGTGTCCGACAGAGGCCCGCTGTAGAGCAGCACGCAGACACTCGCCACCGCGCCGCGCCCGACCCGGCCGCGCAGCTGGTGCAGCTGGCTCAGGCCGAAGCGTTCGGCGTGTTCGATCACCATCAGGCTCGCGTTCGGCACGTCGACGCCAACTTCGATGACGGTGGTGCTGACCAGCACCGCCATCTGGCCGCCGCTGAACAGCGACATCGCCGCCGCCTTCTCGGCCCCCGCCATGCGCCCGTGCAGCAGGCCGACCATGACGCCGGGCAGCGACTGGGAGAGCTGCTGGTGGGTCGCGGTTGCGTTCTGCAGGTCGAGGTGCTCGGACTCCTCGATCAGCGGGCAGACCCAGTAGACCTGCTTGCCGCGCGCCACTTCGTCGCGGATCCGGGCGACGACCGCGTCGCGTTTGCCATCGGCGAAGACCTTGGTGACGATAGGAGTACGCCCGGGCGGCAGCTCGTCGATGGTGCTGATGTCGAGGTCGGCGAAGACGGTCATCGCGAGGGTCCGCGGAATCGGCGTCGCGCTCATCATCAGCAGGTGGGGTTCGAGCGCCTGTTGCTCCAGCTTGCTGCGCAGGGCGAGGCGCTGCTGGACGCCGAAGCGGTGCTGCTCGTCGATGATCGCGAGGCCGAGCCTGGCGAACTCGACCTCGCTCTGGATCACCGCGTGGGTTCCGACGACCAGCCCGGCCTCGCCCGACGCCACCCGAGCCAGCATCTCGCGCCGGCCCTTGCCCTTGCGGCTGCCGGTCAGCCAGGCGACGCCGACATCGAGCGGCGCGAGCCAGCCGACCAGCTTGCGAAAGTGCTGCTCGGCCAGGATCTCGGTCGGCGCCATCAGTGCGCACTGCCAGCCGTCGGCGATCGCGATCGCGGCCGCGAGTGCCGCGACCACCGTCTTGCCCGAGCCGACGTCGCCTTGCAGCAGGCGGTGCATCGGCGTCGCCAGGGCGGAGCCCGGGCCTTCGTCCCGGGCGGGGCGCTGCAGGTCGAGCGCGATCTCTTCGACGACGCGGCGCTGCGCGCTGGTCAGCGCAAACGGCAGGGCCGCGAGCAGCTTCTCCTGCAGCCCGCCGGCGCGCAACTCGAAACGCGGCGCGCGCTGCAGCTCGCGCTCGCGCCGGCTCTGCAGTTGCGACAGCTGCTGGGCCAGCAGCTCCTCGAACTTCAGGCGCTGCCAGGCCGGATGGCTATGGTCTTCGAGCGTGGCCAGCGACACGTCGGGGCTCGGCTGATGCAGGAACCGCAAGGCCTCGTGCAGGCTCGGTAGCCCGCGCGGTACCAGCGCCGGCGGCACGATCTCGGACAGGTCGGCACGCTGCAGGCCCGACGCGACGGCCTTGCGCAGATAGGCCTGCGGCAAGGCCGCGCTGGTCGGGTAGACCGGCGTCAGTGCCGTTGCAAGCGGCGTGTCTTCATCGACCGGCTTGAAGCTCGGGTGCACCATCTCCAGGCCGAAGAAGCCGCCGCGCGCTTCGCCGCGCACGCGCACCCGCTGCCCGACCGCGAGCGCCTTCTGGTGCGACGGATAGAAGTGGATGAAGCGCAGCACCAGCTCGTCGCTCGTGTCGTCGATTCGCACGACCAGTTGGCGCCGGCCGCGAAACTGGATCTCGCTCGCGCGCACCGTGCCTTCGACCTGCGCGGTGTCGCCGTCGCGCAGCTCGGCGATGCGGGTGAGCCGCGTCTCGTCTTCGTAACGCAGCGGCAGGTGCAGCGCGAGGTCGATGTCGCGCGTCAGGCCGAGCTTTTCGAGCGCCTTCTGCGGCGCGGACTTGTCCTTGCGCGGGGCATCGCTGGGCACGGGCTGCGCGAGAGTCGGCATGGGAGAATTCTGCCCTCCTTGGCACGGGTCTCGTCCGACCCTCAACGGCATGGCCCGCAGCTTCAGCCTCGGCGACTTCGATTTCGCCCTGCCCCCCGAACTGATCGCGCAGCACCCGGCGAGCGAACGCAGCGCATCGCGGCTGCTCGACGGCAGGGACGCGCCGCCGGTCGACCGGGTGTTTCGCGAGCTGCCGGCGCTGCTCGATGCACGCGACCTGCTGGTGTTCAACGACACCCGGGTCATCAAGGCGAGGCTCTACGGCGCCAAGCACAGCGGCGGCAGTGTCGAGGCGCTGGTCGAGCGGGTGCTGCCGGGGCATGAGGTGCTGGCGCATCTGCGTGCCAGCAAGTCGCCCAAGCCGGGCAGCAGGATTCGTTTTGCCGACGCCTTCGACGCCGAGATGCTGGGCCGCGAAGGCCCCGGCGGCGCGCTGTTCCGGCTGCGGTTTCCGTCCGAGCCCTTGGCGCTGCTCGAAACACACGGCCATGTGCCGCTGCCGCCCTACATCACGCATGCCGATTCGGCCGACGACGCGGCGCGCTACCAGACCGTGTTCGCGCGCCACCCCGGCGCGGTGGCGGCGCCGACCGCGGCGCTGCACTTCGATGCTGCGGTGCTGGCAGCGCTCGCCGAGCGCTGCATCGCGACCGCGAGCGTCACCTTGCATGTCGGCGCCGGCACATTCCAGCCGGTGCGCAGCGAGCGTCTGGCCGAACACAAGATGCACAGCGAGTGGTTCGAGGTGAGCTCGGCGACGGTCGATGCGATCGACGCGGCGCGCTTGCGCGGCGGACGGGTCGTGGCGGTCGGCACGACGACGCTGCGTGCGCTCGAGTCGGCCGCGCTGGCCGGCACGCTGCGCTCGGGCGCGCGAGAGACCGACATCTTCATCACGCCCGGCTTCGAGTTCCGGGTGGTCGACCTGTTGCTGACCAACTTTCACCTGCCCAAGAGCACGCTGATGATGCTGGTGAGCGCCTTCGCCGGCTTCGACCACGTGCGCTCGCTGTACGCGCACGCGATCGCGCAGCGCTACCGCTTCTTCAGCTACGGCGACGCGATGCTGCTCACGCGTTGATCGAGCCTCAGAGGCTGAGAGTTGTTCCGTTGTCATCCCGGCGCACGCCGGGATCCACTGGTGATCGATGCGCGCTGCGCCGAGAGTGGATCCCGGCGTGCGCCGGGACGACGCGGTTGCGGCAATATTTGTCTACCTCTCAGTCGGACTTCAGCGCGCCGCTCAGATCGCCGGTCTTCTCGCGCACCCCGGCCAGCGGCTCCAGGCCGAAGCGCCGCGTGATGAACTTGAGGATCGATGCGGTGTCGTAGGTCGTGTGGTCGACGAAGCCGCGCTTGACCTGCGGCCCGATCAGCAGTGTCGGGATGCGTGTGCCGGGGCCCAGGCGGTCGCTCCAGCCGGGGCCGCGCGGCGGCGGCACATGGTCCCAGTAGCCGCCGTTTTCGTCGTAGGTCAGGACGACCAGCATGTCCTTCCACTGCGGGCTGGCGCGCAACTTGTCGAGCAGGTCGGCCATGTGCTGGTCGCCGCTCTTCACGTCGGTGTACGACGGGTGCTGGGTGAAGCGGCCGGCCGGCTTGTAGAAGCTCACCGCGGGCAGGCTGCCGGCGGCGATATCGCGCAGCAGCTCGTCGCCGTCCTTCAGGTGTTCGGCGCGGTCGGCGCTGCCGGGCGCGAAGCGTGCGTGGTAGTTGAACGGCTGGTGGTGCGTCTGGAACATCGGGCTCGCATCGCCGCTCGCGTAGATGATGCGCCGCGTGGCGCCGGGCGGCTGGCGGCCGTCGGCCAGTGCCAGGTTCCAGCCGCCGGCATACCAGGCCCACGACACACCCTTGGCCGACAGCGTGTCGCCGATCGTGCGCTGGGTTTGGGGCGGCACCGGCGGGTTGAGCTTGGCGCCGCCGCTCGGATCGGCCAGGTCGGGCGAGCCGCCGGCCAGCGGTGGGACCTCGCTCGGCTGGTAAGGCGGTTGCGAGGTGTTGACCGACAAGCCGTCGGGCGTCACCTGCCCGCCCCGCACCACTTGCACCGCGCCTTCGTTGGCTGACGGCGAACCCGGCTTCTTGCTCATCCGGCCGTCGGCGTCGAGCTGCGTGCGCATCGCCGCCGGCGCCGTGTCGTGGCGCGGCGCGCAGGCGCAGACGAGGTAGTGGTGGTTCAGGTACGAGCCGCCGAAGGCACCCATGAAGAAGCGGTCGGCGAGCGTGTACTCGCGCGCCCATTGCCACAGGCGCAGCTGCGCGCCGTCGTAGTAACCCATGGTCCAGCCGCCGGTCTGCGACATCGCGGCGAACATGTTGTTCTTGCCGCCGTTGATCTGCTCCTGGTTGTGGAAGAAGGCGTGGATCGGGCTCGGCACGATCTGGTCGGCGCCTCGGCTGACCGGCGGCGCGTCGATGCGGAACGGCCGGTTCGGCATGCGCGGGTACGCCGGGTCGGGCTTGCCCTCGCGGCCGAACACGATCAGCTCCTTGAGCGGCGTGCCGTCGTGGTCGAGCTGCGTGGTTTGTTCGAGGGTCGCGTTGGCGATGCCGTCGGCGCCGGGGAAGAGGCCATAGAGATTGTCGAAGCTGTGGTTTTCGGCATAGATCACGACGACGGTCTTGACCCGCTGCAGCGCGGCGTCGTTGGCGGCCGGAGCGCGTGCCTCGGCGGCACAGCCGGCGAGCGTGAACGCAGCCAGGGCAAGGGCGCTGGCGCGCAGCGTGAACGGGGTACGGCGGGTCATCGGTTTCCTCGAGGCTCGGCCAACGGACGCGGTCGAGCATCCTAGCCCGTTCGACGACAATTCCGCGCATGTTGAAGTTCGAGCTGCTGAAGACCGAGGGCCATGCACGACGCGGCCGCATGACGCTGACCCACGGCGTCGTCGACACGCCGGTGTTCATGCCGGTCGGGACCTACGGCACCGTCAAGGGCGTGATGCCGCAGTCGCTCGAAGCGATGGGCGCGCAGATCATCCTCGGCAACACCTTCCACCTGTGGCTGCGGCCAGGGCTGGACATCGTCAAGCAGTTCGGCGGGCTGCATCGCTTCGAGGCCTGGCAGCGGCCGATCCTGACCGACAGCGGCGGCTTCCAGGTCTGGTCGCTCGGCGAGATGCGCAAGATCAGCGAGCAGGGCGTCAAGTTCGCGTCGCCGGTCAACGGCGACAAGCTGCTCTTGACACCCGAGGTCAGCATGCAGATCCAGCGCCTGCTGAACAGCGACATCGTGATGCAGTTCGACGAATGCACGCCCTACGAAACCAAGGGCCACGTCACGACCGAAGCCGAGGCACGCTCGTCGATGGAGCTGAGCCTGCGCTGGGCCGGGCGCTGCCTGGCGGAGTTCGAGCGCCTGGAGAATCCCAACGCGCTGTTCGGCATCGTGCAGGGCGGCATGTTCGAGCCGCTGCGCGAAGAGTCGCTCGCGCAGCTGGTCGAGCTCGACCTGCCGGGTTATGCGGTCGGCGGGGTCAGCGTCGGTGAGCCCAAGGAGTTGATGCAGCGCATCGTCGCGCACACGCCGCACCGCCTGCCGCCGCACAAGCCGCGTTACCTGATGGGCGTCGGCACGCCCGAAGACCTGATCGACGGCGTGACGGCCGGCGTCGACATGTTCGACTGCGTGATGCCCACCCGCAACGCGCGCAATGGCCATCTGTTCACCCGCTTCGGCGACCTCAGGCTGCGCAATGCACGCTACAAGACCGACGAGCGGCCGATCGACGAAACCTGCGCCTGCCAGGCCTGCGCCGGCTTCTCGCGCGCCTACCTGCACCACCTGGACCGCTGCGGCGAAATGCTCGGTCCGATGCTCGCGAGCATCCACAACCTGCACTACTACGTGAACCTGATGCGCGAGGTCCGCGAGGCGCTCGATGGCGGTGATTTCGCGGGCTTCGCGAAACGCTTTCGCGAGGATCGCGGGCGCGGGGTGTGACCCTTTGGCGGGGGTGCTGGCACCCCCCAAAAGGGGCAGTGGCGCGACCAGGGCCGCGGCCTAGAGTGGGCCCCATGCAGATCAATCGACGAACCTTCATCGCCGGCCTGGCCGGCCCCGTGTTTTGTCCGTTAACGGCGCAGGCGCGCAATGCGGCGGCACCGGCCGTGTTGCTCGCCAGCGTCGCCGACGCTGCGGTCGACCCGGCGCCCTACCTGGTGAGCGAAAAGTACGACGGCGCGCGTGCCGTCTGGGACGGCCGCACGCTGCGCTTTCGCAGCGGCCGCGAGGTGCATGCGCCGCGCTGGTTCAGAGATCGCCTGCCGCCTCAGCCGCTCGACGGTGAGCTGTGGCTCGCGCGGCGCCGGTTCGATGCGCTGTCGGGCATGGTTCGCAAGGCCGAGCCGGTCGACGCCGAGTGGCGCGAGCTGCGCTACATGGTGTTCGAGCTGCCGCGCGCGCCGGGGAGCTTCGCCGAGCGCTACGAGGTCTTGAAGGGCATCGTGAAGGCCACCGAGTGGCCGGCGCTACAGGCCGTGGTGCAGTCGCGCATCGCCGACCGCACGGCCTTGCGCCGCAGGTTCGACGAGGTGGTGCGCGGCGGCGGCGAAGGGCTGATGCTGCATCGCGCCGACGCGCCGTACCTCACCGGCCGCAGCGACGCGCTGCTCAAGCTCAAGCCGCTGCGCGACGAGGAAGCCACGGTGCTGGCGCATGTCGCGGGCAAGGGCAAGTACGCGGGGATGATGGGTGCGCTCGAGTTGCAAACACCGGCCGGGGTGCGGTTTCGGGTCGGCACCGGGTTCAGCGATGAGATGCGCCGGCATCCGCCGCCGCTCGGCTCGACGGTCAGCTACGTCTTCCGCGACCTGACGCCCACGGGGGTGCCGCGGTTCGCCAGCTTCGTGCGAATCAGGGAAGAGAGTTGAGCGCGGGGCGAGTCAGCGCTTGATCGACTTCGCCCTGAGCCAGGCGGCGAAATCGGCTTCGGCCATTTCCCCGGCCGCCACTGCCAACATCGTCAGCGTCGCTTCGGCGGGCGAGGCGTTCAGCCGGTGGCCGTTCAAGCCGAGGAAGAGACCCACCGCGAGGAACGCGGCGCGCTTGTTGCCGTCGACAAAGGGATGATTCTTCGCGACGCCCACGCCGTACGCCGCGGCGAGATCCGCGAAATCGGGTTCGCCATAGGCGAGCAGGTTCAGCGGTCGCGCGAGCGCCGAATCCAGCAGGCCCTCGTCGCGCATTCCGCTGGCGCCGCCGTGTTCGGCGAGGCTCTCGTCGTGCAGCATCAGCAGCAAGCGCTTGTCGATCCAGCGCCGGTTCATTTCGCCAGGGCGCGGAAGGTCTCGCGGTACTCGCGCATGAACTCACGGCCGAGTTCAAGCTGCTCGTCGAAGCTCGGGTCGTAGGGTGTCAGGGCGATGCCGTACGGGGTCTCGGTGAGGTACAGCGCATCGCCCTTGGCCACTTTGAGTCGGGCCAGCACTTCCTTGGGCAGGATGACGCCGACAGAGTTGCCGATCTGGGTGAGCTTGAGGGTGTCCATGGCTTGCCGACTTGGTTATAACGATTGTTATATTACCAAAAACTCCACTGGCCCGTAGCCAGAACCCAAATCCCCAGCGCCCCATTCGTCACCCCATGCGCGATCACCGGCGCCCACAGCTTGCCGCTGCGCACATACAGCCACGCATAAGCGAGGCCGGCGACGATGGCGCCCAGCCACAGCGTGTGCACCGTCATGAAGGCGAAGGTCGACAGCACGACGGCGCGCAGGCCGACTCGTTGCGGCAGCACCGCCTCGAACTGCGGGCTCTCGACCCAGCGCATCAGGAACGAGCGCCAGAACAGCTCTTCCATCACCGGCACCAGCAAGGCCGCGCCGATCCAGCGCACGACGATCAGCGGCCATTGCAGCTGGCCTTGCGCATCGAGCGGAATGAACTTGGCCGTCGGGTTGCCGATCTTCATCCACGCCGCGTCGAGATGGATCCACAGCCCGAAAACCACCAGCCCGACCAGCACCGCGAGCAGCGCCTCCGCAAGCGTGGGCAGCAGCTGCGCGCTCAGCTCGCCGTACTCGCGACGAAACCACAGCAGCAGCGCACCGACGGCAAGCACCGTCACGCCGTAGATCCAGCGTGGGTCGATGCCCGAGGAGCCGTCTTCGCTCAGCATGCCGCGCACGAACAGCAGCGCCATGAACAAGGCAAACGGCGCGATGCGCAGCATCGCCGCGCGGCTCAGCGACAAGCTCATGCGGCGCCTCCTTCGGTGGCGCCGAGCAGCGCGCTGACCCGTTCGCGCAACAGCGCAGGCGTGACGGCGCCGGGCAGCACTGCCGCGCCGGCCACGACGCCGACGCGGCTGAACAGGCCGCGCCGGAACGGCCGCGTCATCGCGCTGCCGTCGACACGCGAGAAGAACGAGCCCCACAGGTTGCGCAACGCGAGCGGCACGACAGGCACCGGATTCGTCTCCAGCACCTTCATGATGCCGCCCTTGAACTCGCCGAGCTGGCCGTCGCGGGTGATCGCGCCCTCCGGAAAGATGCACAGCAAGTCACCCTCGGCGAGCACCTGGCGCGCCTGCTTGAACGCGTTGTCGTAGACCTGCGGGTCTTCGCGCTGCGGCGCGATCGGGATCGCCTTGGCCAGCTTGAACAGCCAGCCGAGCACCGGCACCTGGAAGATGCGGTGGTCCATGATGAAGCGGATCGGCCGCGGGCTCGCGGCCATCAGCAGCATCGCATCGACGAAGCTGACGTGGTTGCAGACCAGGATCGCCGGGCCCTGGATCGGGATGTTGTCGTCGCCGCTGACCTTGAAGCGGTAGACCACGCGGGTCGCGATGAACGCGAAGAAGCGCAGCAGGTATTCGGGCACCAGCATGAAGATGTAGAACGCCACCACCGCGTTGAGCAAGCCGGTAATGAGGAACACCTGCGGGATCGTCAGGCCGGCCTTCAGCAAGGCCCCGACGCCGACCGCGCTGACAATCATGAACAGGGCGTTGAGGATGTTGTTGGCCGCGATGATGCGGGCCCGGTGGCTGGGCTGCGAACGCAGCTGGATCAGCGCGTACATCGGCACGCTGTACAGCCCCGCGAACAGCGACAGCAGCGCCAGGTCGGCCATCACACGCCAATTCGCGCTCTGCGCGACGAATTGCGCGATATCGAGGCCGGTCGACGGCGCGAGGCCGCGCGACGCGAAGTACAGGTCGACCGAGAACACGCTCATGCCGATCGCGCCGAGCGGCACCAGGCCGATCTCGACATGGCGGCGCGACAGCACCTCGCACAGCAGCGAGCCCACCCCGATGCCGACCGAAAACACCACCAGCAACAGCGACGCCACCTGCTCGTTGCCGTGCAGCACCTCTTTGGCGAACGACGGAAACATCGACAGGAACACCGCGCCGAAGAACCACATCCACGAGATGCCCAGCAGCGAGCGGAACACGACGATGTTCTGGTGCGCGAGCTTCAGGTTCTGCCAGGTCTCGGTGACCGGGTTCCAGTTGATGCGCAGGTTCGGGTCGGACGAAGGCGACGGCGGAACGTACTGCGCGCACAAGCGCCCGAGCAGCGCGACGCCGACGCAGCCGATCGCGACGTAGTGGCGGCCGACTTCGGGAATCGCCACCAGCAGACCGCCGGCCACCTGGCCGAGCAGGATCGCGACGAAGGTGCCCATCTCGACCATGCCGTTGCCGCCGGTCAGCTCGTGTTCGTTCAGGTGCTGCGGCAGGTAGGCGAACTTGACCGGTCCGAACAGCGTCGAGTGCAGCCCCATCAGGAACACGCAGCCGAGCAGCACCGGCACGTTGCTGGTCCAGAAGCCCCAGGCGGCGAGCAACATGATCGCGATCTCGAGCGACTTGACGAAGCGGATCACGCGGGTCTTGTCGACCTTGTCGGTGAGCTGCCCGCTGGTGGCCGAGAACAGCAGGAACGGCAGGATGAACAGCGCACCGATTGCGAGGCCCGCGGTCTGCGGCGTCAGCCAGTCGGTCTGCAGCTGGAAGGTCACCATCACGGTGAAGGCGAACTTGAACAGGTTGTCATTGCCGGCGCCGAGGAACTGGGTCCAGAAGAAGGGCGCGAAGCGGCGCTGGCGCAGCAGCGCAAACTGGTTCGGGTGTTCGTGAGCAGACAAGGCGGGTCCTTCGTGGGCGCGGGTGAGGCGCAATGTAGCCGCTGGCGGCGGCGCGATGGTGTGCCGGTTTCCCTCAGATCTTCGAATACGCGGGATCGAAGACGCGGCGTGTCTGGAACACGCTCTTGGACAGGCGAGCGCTGCCGTCGCGCAAATGGCGTTTCAGCACGAAGTCGAACAGCAGCGGGTTGTGCTCGCGGATGCGCCGCAGCGGCGCCACCGCAGCCTCGTCGAGCAGGCCTGCAGCGGCCAGCTGCGCCGGTGCATACAGGGGCATCACGCCGGGCAGCGGATGATCGGAGCCGTGCAGCAGGCGCGGATGCCAGTCTTCGCGCACCAGCACGCTGCGCCAGATGCGCGGCTCGCGGTTGGACTGGAACACCGCGGACACATCGGCATAGAGCAGTGGCTGCGATGCCGCCTCGTCCATCAGCCGAGCCCACAAGTCGAACGCGGCGCGCCAGGGTTGCGAGGGCAGGTCGAGGTCGCGTGCGCGGCCGAGCGATGCGGCGTGCGCCAGCACCACGCGCACCCCGGCTTCCAGCGCGGCGCGCACCCGCAGCGGGTTGCCGAGCTCGTCGCGGCCGGCGCCGGGCACCGCAGCCTCTTCGCCGCAATGCACGATCAACGGCACACCGGTCGCGGCCAGGCGCTCGTACATCGGACGGCAGCGCAGGTCGCGCAAGTCGATGTTCATTGCACTCGGCAACCACTTCAACCCAAGCGCGCCCTCGGCCAGCGCCTGATCGAGGCGCTGCAAGGCATCGGGATGGTAGGGGTGCACCGAGGCGACCCATCTGAAACGCTCGGCATGGTCCCGCGCCACCTTTGCAGCGTAGCCGTTTGGCACGTGGAAGCTGGTCCAGTCCAGGCGGACCTGTCCACGATCGTCATGCGCATGGTCGAAGGCGAACAGCAGCCAGCGCGCGCCGTGCGGGAATCCGCTCCCCAGCGCGTGCAGACGCTCGACGTACGCGCGGTCGACCGACGCCGCGTTCGTGCTCACGCACGCCGCATTCATGATGGCGCGTCGCCGCAGCGTGTCGGCCGGGTGCCACCACTCGTGCATGCGCGCATTCACGCTGCAGCCCGAACCCGAATCGCCGGTTCCCAGCAGATGCGCATGCACGTCCCACAGGGCCGAAGCATCGATGCCGTCGAACGCTTGCAACACCAGGTCGTGGCGGGCCAGCTCAACGGGCAATGCGCCGCGGCACGGGTTGCGCAGGCCCTCGGCCAAGTTGATGGCGGCGCGTGCCGGCGTGACGAGTCCAGTGAACAGGCCCGCGGCGAGCGCGGTCGAGCAGCACAGTGCGTGGCGGCGGTTCATCAACGCAGCTGCCGTCACCGCTGCTCCTCGTGCACGTCGCGCCAGCCGAGCATCGCGCCCAGGCGCTGCTCGCGCGCGGCGTCGAAGCCGCAGTCGCGGGTGAACAGCTTCGGGTTCTCGTAAGTGCCGAACAGCATGTCCCACCAGGGGATGTCGCCGTAGTTGTCGCGATGCCGGCCGTGCTGGTGGTGAATGCGGTGCATCTCGGGCCGCTGGAAGAACCAACCGACCCAGCGCGGCGTCGTCACGTTGGTGTGATAGAAAAATTCGCCCAATGCGGTGCACAGCGTGTACACGGCGCCGGCTTCGGGCGACAGCCCCAGCAAGGCATACACCAGCAGGCTGCCGATGATCGAATTGACGACCATCTCGATCGGGTGCTTGTAGAACGAGGTGATGACTTCGAGCCGCTGCGGGCTGTGGTGGATCTGGTGGAACAATCGCCACAGCAGCGGCGATTCATGGCGTGCGCGATGCCACCAGTAGAAGACGAAGGTCGCGATGAAGTAGGCGATCAGCCCGCCGGCCGCCGGCGACACATGCCGCGACAGGCCGAACACCGACGCCCCCGACAGCCAGCGTTCCCAGGTGAACCCTGCGAGCAGCACCACCGCGAGTTGCGCCGCGTTGATCGCCAACACGCGCCACCACCAGCCGCGCACACTGGGCAGGCGCCAACCCGGCACCATGCGCTCGAGCACGAAGCAGCACGCGAAGACGGCAAAGATGACGGGCAGCATGAGGGTCCTCCGGTTGAACGGAACCGACTCTGGGCCCGGCGCTCGCCGGCATCAACCGGCGCCGGCAAAGTGGCGGATCGGTCGACAGCCGGTAGCGCTTTGCGATACTCCGCTCGCCATGAGCGCGCCGGACCGCCCCAAGAGCGAATGCCGGAATGCGCAGCACGAAGGCACTCCAATGAGCACCACCCAGGACCTCGTCTCCGCGCTGAAGGCCGAATTGAAGGCCGCCAACATCACCTACGCCGACCTGGCCGACAAGCTCGGCATGTCGGAGTCGAGCATCAAGCGCATCTTCGCCAAGGCCGACATGCCGCTGTCGCGTATCGACGACGTGTTGCGGGTGCTGAAGATGGACTTCGCCGAGCTCGCGCGCAAGGTCGCCGACGCGCAGCCGCTGCGCCGCGAGTTGACGCTCGAACAGGAGCGCGCCGTCGTCGCCGACCGGCGCCTGCTGCTACTGGCGATCTGTTGCCTGAGCCAGTGGACCTTCGAGCAGATGACCGCGACCTACACCTTCAGCGACGCCGAGTGCCTGACCCAGCTGCTGGTGCTCGACCGGGTCGGCATCATCGAGCTGCGGCCGCTGAACCGCTACCGGCTGAAGGTGGCCAAGGGCTTTCGCTGGCGGCCGCACGGGCCGGTGATGGAGTACTTCCGCAAACACGTCGTCGCCGACTACTACAGCGGCGGCTTCGACGGCGATGGCGAGCTCCTGATGCTGGTGCACGGCCAGATCAGCAGCGCGCAGGCGTCGAGCTTCGTCGAGCGGCTGCAGCGGGTCGGCCACGACTTCGCCCAGCAGCATCTGGCGGAGCAGAAGCTGGCCGGCGAACACAAGCGTTCCTACACGCTGGTGGTGGGCATGCGCTCGTGGCTGTTCGCCGCCTTTCGCGACCTCAAGCGGCATCCGAGCGAAGACGACTGAGCGCGTCGAAAAAAAGGCCCGCGGGACTCGCCTGCGGGCCTTTCGAAGCGCTGAAAGGCGCTAGCGTCAGATCTTGTAATTGAAGGTCACCCGGAACTGGCGCCCACGCACGTCGTACTGGCTGAAGTCGTAGTTGGTGGTGGTGCTGAAGCCCGGGTCGTAAGGCGGCGTTTCGTTGAAGATGTTGATGATCGAGCCGCTCAGCGTGATCTTCTCGTTCAGCTTGTAGCGGCCGAACACATCGAAGGTGGTGTGCGGCCGCACCCGGTCCGGATAGACGCCGTGCTGCACCAGCGGATTGCCCCGCACGCGGAACGATGCGGGCAGCAGCTCTTGGTAATAGCTGTGGGTGTAGTTCGCCCGCGCGGTGAACGACCACGGGCCCTGGTCCCAATCCTGCGCCAACGCCGCCTTGATGCGCGGAATCGTGTTGGTGCCGACGTTCGACCCAACGACCTCGACGCCGTCTTCCTTGAACGAGTGGATGTAGGTGAGGGTCAGGTGCGTCGTGAATTTGCCCAGCGCGCCGGCCGGGAAGGCGAGGCGGGTGTCGATGTCGACGCCGCTCGTCTTGCGCTGCGACAGGTTTTCATAGTTGCTGAGGATCGTCACGACCTGGTTGGTGCCGGGGTCACGAAGCACCCGCGCCGTAGTCGGGCAGGGCGCGCCGCCATCGCTGGTCGGGGGATTCGGGCACGACGCGTCCAGGATGTCCTGGAAGTTCGGTGAAGCGACGACATCGCGCCAGTCGATCTTGTACGCGTCGATGCTCATGCTGAACACCGGGTTGGGCGCGAACACGATGCCCACGGTGGTGCTGGTCGACCGCTCGGCCTTCAGGTTCGGGTTGCCTGCGAACACGCCCGAGATCTGGCGCGTGACGCCGTCTTCGGGGTCGATCACGCTGGTGAAGAAGGTCGCGACTGAGGGTGAGATCTCGGGCAGCGTCGGCGCCCGGAAGCCCTTGCCCCAGTTGGCGCGCAGCGCAAGCATGTCGTTGGGCGTGTACTTCAGGCCGACCTTCGGCGTGGTCGAGGTGCCGTAGTCGCTGTAGCGGTCGTAGCGCGCGGCCAGCTGAGCTTCGATCTGCTTCGTGATCGGCAGCGCCAGCTCGGAATACAGCGCGGTGCTGGTGCGCTTGCCGGTGGTGGCGGTGATGCCCTGGCCGAGCACGTTGCCGTTTTGCGCATTCGGGTCCGGCTGGTCATTCAGCTTCTCGCTGCGGTACTCGATTCCCAGCGCCAGTCCGACCGCGCCACCTGGCAGCTTCAGCGAAGCGAACTCGGTCGACGCCTTGGTGTCGATGAAGGTCAGCTCGGAGGTCGACTTGCGCGGGAAGTTGATCAAGAGCTGGTCGCGCGCGGCCTGCGAGTTGCTGGCCGGGTTGTCCAGGTTGTAGCTCGAGCTGGTGGAGGTCGGGAACACGGGCGGGGTGCCGACCGGCGGGGTCGTCGGAACGTTGAACGCCGCACTGGTGCCGGCCAGCGAAAGCCGGTTGGAGTTCTGCTGTGTGACGATGTTCTTCGAGTAGCCGCCGGCGCTGTCGAGGTCCCAGCTGGCCAGCGTGTACTTGGCGCCGACCAGGCCGCGCAGGCTGTCGGAGGTGATCTCGGCGTTACGCGTTCCGATGTCGATCAGGCTGCCCAGGAACAGCGCCTTGCCGGCGAACGGGTTGCCCGCGACACCCGGATCGAAAATGATGTTGTAGGTGTAGGGACGCAAGCCGGCAGGTGTCGACTGCAGGCCGGTGGTGCCGGCGAAGAACGGGCTCGTGAAGGTCTGGTTGGTCTTGTTGTGGCTCAGGCCGACTTCGGCATAGGCGGTCGCCGACGGCGACATCTCGAGCGTGCCACGTGTCAACAAGCCCACGCGCTCGGTGCCTGGCAATGCGCTGAGCTGCGAATTGGCGTCGAACGCGCAGAAGGTGTTGGTCGGCGTGTCGAGCGCGGCGCCACGCACCAGCAGGCCCGCAGCGACTGCCTGGTCGGCATTCAGCACCGTCTTGCAGCCCGAGATGGCCTGCCGCACGGTCGGGCTGGCGCGGTTCGGGTTGGCTGGCGTCGGCGACAGCGGCGCCCACGTTCCGCCGCCGGTCAGCGACTGATGGTTGCGGCCGCCCTGCTTGTCGCGGAAATCGCGGTCCTTGCCGAACTTGGTGTCCGAGAAGAGCAGTTCGTCGCGCTTGTAGAAGTCGAGCACGCCGAACACGTTGAACTTGTCGGTGGCCAGGTCGCCGAAGCCGCCGGTCAGCGTGGTGGTGTATTCGCCCTTGCCTTCGGAACTGCCCAAGCCGCCGGTGATCTCGACGCCTTTGTAGTCGCGCCGCAGGATGATGTTGATGACGCCGGCGATTGCGTCCGAGCCGTAGATCGCCGAGGCGCCGTCCTTCAGGATTTCGACGCGCTCGACCGCGCTGCTCGGAATCTGGTTCAGGTCGACGAAGCTGTCCTGCAGGTTCTGCGCAAAACCGTAGCCGGTGACGCGGCGGCCATTGAGCAGCACCAGGGTCGTCTTTTCACCCAGGCCACGCAGCGAGATGCCGGCCGCGCCCGGTGCGAAGCTGTTGCTGAAACTCTCGCCGAAGCTGCCGCCGTTGTTGGCCGGCATGTTGCGCAACACGTCGGCGATGGTCGCCTGCCCGGTACGCTCGATCTGCTCGCGCGTCACAATCTCGACCGGCGCCACGGTGGCGGATTCGATCCGCTTGATGTGCGATCCAGTGATCTCAACGCGTTCGAGTTGTTGCTGCGCCACAGCGCCAACGGCGAATCCGCCAGCGCAAAGAGCCATCGCGGCTCGGCTGATGTGCTTCAAGCGAAACATGGGTGCCCCTCTGTTTTTGAGATGCCAGGATCCAACTGACAAAAAATCGTAGTGGCGACAAGGGGTTGCCCCGTTGCCACGGCCTTGGGATTCAACACGAGCGGTGTGCTCGTTTTGTTCCACTCACCATCATTGGGGCTCGCGGTGGCAGGCGCGATGCGGGGCAGTCTCAGCTAGTCAAGGCAGCGCGAAACGTGTATGCGGTTGTGACAACCATTCAGTCGCCGCCGCGCGATTCGGGCGGCGCCGGCACGCCCAGCAGCTCCGCGTTGTGTTCGCCCAGCGTCGGGGCGCGGCAGCGGATCGCGCCCGGCGTCAGGCTGAGCTTGGGCACGATGCCGGGGACCTCGAGCAACAAGCCCTCGGCCGACTCGACGCGTTCGATCATGCCGCGTGCGCGGTAGTGCGGGTCCTCGGCGATGTCGCGGGCGGTGTAGACGCGGCCGGCCGGCACCTGCGCTGCGTTCAGCGCGTCCAGCACCTGGGCGACGCTGCGCGCCGAGGTCCATTCGCCGATCGCCGCGTCGATCTCCGGCACCCGCGCGACCCGCCCCGCATTGCCGGCGAGCGCTGGGTCGCGGCCCAGGTCGGCGCGGCCTATCGTGTCCATCAGCCGCCTGAAGATCGAGTCGCCGTTGCCGGCGACCAGCACCCAGCCGTCGCTGCAGGCGTAGGCATTGCTCGGCGCGATGCCGGGCAGGGCCGAGCCGGCGGGCTCGCGCACGACGCCGAACGCGCTGTACTCGGGCAGCAGGCTTTCCATGCAGTTGAAGACCGCTTCGTAGAGCGCCACGTCGACGACCTGGCCGCGGCCCGAGGCATGGCGGTGCTGCAAGGCCATCAGCACTCCGATCACACCGTGCAGCGACGCCAGCGTGTCGCCGATGCTCACACCGACGCGCACCGGCACCCGCCCCGGCTCGGCGCTCAGGTGGCGCAACCCGCCCATCGCCTCGGCGACGACGCCGAAGCCGGGCCGGTCCCTGTACGGCCCGGTCTGGCCGTAGCCGCTGATGCGCAGCATCACCAGCCCCGGGTTGTCGCGGCTCAGCGCTTCATACGAGAAGCCCCAGGCCTCCATCACGCCAGGCTTGAAGTTCTCGACCAGCACGTCAGCCTCGTCGATCAGGCGGCGCACGATGGCACGCGCTTCGCTGTCGCGCAGGTCGAGCGCGACGCTCTTCTTGTTGCGCGACTGGACCTGCCACCAGACGCTGGTGCCCTCGTGCAGCAAGCGCCACTGGCGCAGCGGGTCGCCGCTGCCGGGCGGCTCGATCTTGATCACCTCGGCGCCGAAATCGGCCAGCGTCTTGGCGGCGAACGGGCCGGCGATCAGCTGGCCGAGCTCGATCACCTTCAGGCCAGCCAGCGGCCCGGTGGAAGCAGCGGGTTGAGAGGGCATGGCTGCGATGTTAGTGTCTCCCGCCCCGCATCGACGGCCAGTCGACCCGCGTCACGCTGCACCACGCCGGCTGGGCGCCGGCGCCGAAACCCTGACTCGGCTAGCGCCCGCCGCTCGACAAGGCCGCGCCGCTGTAGGCCGCCGCCAGCATCGGCGTGGCGCCACCCGGCGGGTCGAGCAGGGCGAGTGCCGGGCTGTTGAGCTGGCGCGCCAGCGACAGGACCGAACGGCCCGGGTGGTAGGGCAGTTCGCGGTGCGGGTCGGCACCGCGTGCGAGCAGGTATTCGACCAGCACCGCCTGCTGCTCGGCGTGCTCGAGGTAGGTCGGCGTGATGACCCGTGCCAGCGGCAGCCACGGCAGCTGGTTGCCCTGCGACGGCGGCACCCGGTTGGCGAGCTCGGGCAGGCGGTCGAGCCACCAGTCGAGCGCCTGGCGGTCAGCGCTGCGCAAGGCCATGTCGAAGCCCGACGGCAGCCGGCCGTCGTAGGCTCCGACGGCAGAGCGCGCATCGTGTCCGGCGCGCTCCAGCGCCTGAGCGAAGGTTGAGCCGAGGTAAGTCGGGTGCAGCGCCGCGAGCGGGCTGAACGGCAGGCCGTGGGCCGGCAACGCGCCCTGCGCGAGCCAGCCGTCGAGCAGCGTCGACAGGCCGGCGGCGCGGGCATTCGGGCAGCTCAGGAGCCGCACCACGTCGTGCTGGACCGCACGTGCGTCGGCTTCGGCCAGCCAGCGCAGGGATTGCAGCGATGCGCTCGATGCGGCCGCGAAGTCGGGGCAGGGATGGGCCCGGGCCAGCACCACCAGCGGCGACTCGGCGCAGGCCTCGGGCTCGGCGCCCTTGGACAGCAACTCGCCAAGCACCGGCCACAGCTTCGGGTCGCGCGCGGCGGTCGCCAGCGGACACAGCGGCAACCCCGAAGCGCGGACATCTTTGCTTACCAGCTGGCCGTATTCGTACACCCCGCAGCGCCCGCTCAGCGCGCGCTCGACCGAGTTGAGCTGGCGGCACGGTGTCGGGTCACCTTCGGTGATCTTGTCGTGGACGTGGACCAGCACCGCCATCGCGGCGCAGCCTGCGCTCAGGCATTTGCCCTGGCCTTCGGGCGATTGTTCATAGGCAAAGCTCAGCACCGAGGTGGCAGCGCAGCCGCTGCACAGCCAGGCCAGGCCGACGAGGCAAGCCAGCGCCGCCAAACGCCGCACGGGATCGAGTACTGCTTGCACGATGGGTCACTTCAGGAGTGGTCCCCGAAGCGCATCAAGAAGCATGCCGGCAGGTCGTGTGACGGACTGCGTCGCCCCGTTCGTAAGCAGCGGTAAACGGTTCTCCGATCGGCCTGACCCTTCGACGCCCAGGACAGGGCACGCCTTCGGCGTATCGAAGGCCCCGGCGAGGCTTCGATACCTCAGCCCGAACGGGGGACTACCCCGCCTTCTGTTCCACCACGAAGTTCGCCCCGTCGTACTGCCCCAGCACGTCGACCAGGTAGGGCATCACCGCCAGCACCTGGTCGTGCAGCGAAAACGGCGGGTTGATGATGAACACGCCGCTGCCGGCCAGCCCGAAACCCTGCGAGTCGGGCTGCTGCACCGTCAGGCGCACGTGCAGCCAGCCCTTGGGCGCCAGCGCCTCGAGGCGGCGCGGCAACTGCGCCGCCTCGACCTTCTGCACCTGCGGGTACCAGACCATGTAGACACCCTCGGCAAAGCGCGTCAGAGCGTCGCGCAGCGCCGCGATGACACGCGGGTAGTCGCCGTGGCCCTCGTAGCTCGGGTCCATCAGGATCACCGCGCGCCGCGTCGACGGCGGCAGCTGGCTCTTCAGGCCCTCGAAGCCGTCGCCGTTTTTCACTTCGGCGCCTTTGACGCTGCCCAGGTACGACGCGAGGATTCGATAGTCGGTCGGGTGCAGCTCGAACAGGCGCAGCTGGTCCTGCGCGCGCAGCAACATCTGGGCGAAGGCGGGCGAGCCGGGGTACTGCTCGAGCGTGCCCTGCGGGTTGAACTCGCGCACCCGCGCGACATAGTCGGCCACCGCCTCGGGCAGGTCGTCGCGCGTCCAGAGCCGGCCTATGCCCTGTTCGAACTCGCCCTTTTTCTGCGCGTAACGGCCTTCCAGCGAATAACCACCGGCGCCGGCATGGGTGTCGACCAGGCGGTACGGCTTGTCCTTCTGGTTCATGTAGCGCAGCAGCAGCGTCAGCACGGTGTGCTTGAGCACATCGGCGTGGTTGCCCGCGTGAAAGGCGTGTCGGTAGGCGAGCATGGTGCGACTGTAAACGGCGCGCGCCGCCCGTGGGTCGACCCCCACGTTCGCAGCCGGTGGCTCCCATGTTCTTGGGGCGTCGTGGCCTTGTTGGCCGGGTGCTGCGCCGCTACCGTCGGAACCCTGGCTGCGCTTCAGGTGCGCGGCTCATCATGGAGGTTCATCTCATGCGCGCTTCCCGTTTCCTGCGTCGGTCGGCCATCGGCCTGGCCCTGTGTGCCGCCGCGGCGTCGCACGCTACTCCCGTGGTCCTCAGCAAGCTGACCGGCCTGACCGGCGGCACCCCGGCGGGCACCGCGGTCTACAAGGCCGACCTGACCGGTCTGGGTGGCATGGTCCAGGGGATTTCCATCACCGACAACAGCAGCCTCCTCGGCGGCGCGCCCGGTCAGTTCAGCGGCTTCGACCTCGACGCGATCAAGCTCTCGACGGTCAACTGCGCCGACGCGGCCTGCGCATCGGCCGCCGCCGGCTTGAGCCTGTTCGACTTCATCGGTGGCACGTTCTTCACGCCCGGCACGCAGCGTGCGCCGGCCGACCCGAAGCTGTTCGGCAGCGGCCCCGCCGGCAATACGTTGGATGACACGGTGGCCCGCCTGGCGCTGTTCGACGCCAACAGCTCGACCGTGACCCCCGACGGTTCCATCAGCCTCGGCGACAACGGCAAGATCGCCTTCAATCTGAGCTCCGCGGTCTCGACCGCGGGGCTGTTCCTCTACTTCGGCGAAGTGGGCGACAACGGCGAAGTGGCGGCCTCGTCGATCGACCTGAGCCCCACTCCGTTCCCCGAGCCCGAAACCTACGCGCTGATGCTGGCCGGGCTGGGCGTCGTCGCGACGGTCACCCGGCGCCGCCGCAACCGCGGCTGACGCTCAACCCTTGGCGCGGCTCATCCGCGAGCGAAACAGCTCGGTAATGCCGACCTCGCGCGGGCCGGGGACCAGCTCGAAGCGCTCGCCGGCGCGCAGCGTGCCGGGGTTGCGCACGGCGAGGTAGAAGCCGCACCACGCGTTGGCCACCATCAGCTTGGCGGCCTGGTTGAAGCCCATTACCGCGTTGAACTTGAAACAGGGGAAACGCGGTTCGCTGACCGCCAGCTCGCAGTCGGCAAAGCGCAAACGGTCGCCGATGAAGACCTGGTTCTCGAGCAGGCCGGCCAGGGTCAGGTTCTCGCCCATGAAACCGTGCGGCAAGGCATCGCCCCAGTCCGCGACGCGGGCCTGGGCGCGCACCGTCTGCCAGAACGGGTAGTGCTCGACCGGGTAGGCATAGACCGCCTTGGCCAGACCGCCGTGCACCGACAGGTCGGCCTGCTCATCGCCTTCGATGCCGAGCAGCCTGACCTGCAGCGCGCCGGCAACGTCGCGCTTGGCGATGCCGGTCAACACCGGCTCGCCGTTGATCTGCATTTCACGCGCCGGCGAGACATTGAGGCTGAGCAACTGCATGGGGGTCGATGATGCCGCATGCGCTAACCTCGGCGCATGACCTCCTCGGGCCGCGCGATCTGGATTCTGCTGCTGCTGATCGCGGCGCTGCTCGGGGCCTACGTACTGCTGGTGCAGCCGCTGGTCAGCACCCGGCCGTTCACGCCGCCGGTGGTCGACACGGCGCGGCTCGACATGCACCTGCGCATGCTGTCGCAGACGCTGTACCCGCGCAGCTTCGACCAGCCCGACAAGCTCGAGGCCGCGGCCGACTACATCCACGCCGAGTTCGCCAAGACCGGCGCTGCCGTCGAGGACCAGGTTTTCTCGGTCGAAGGGGCACGCTTTCGCAACGTGATCGTGCGCTTCGGCCCGAAGGACGGGCCGCTCCTGGTGATCGGCGCGCACTACGACTCGCACGGCAACGCGACCGAAGGCGCCAAACATCCGAGAGGCTTCGCGCCCGAGACCCATACGCCCGGCGCCGACGACAACGCGAGCGGCGTGGCGGGGTTGCTCGAGCTGTCGCGCCTGCTGGCGGCGGCGCCACCGCCGAGCGCGGTCGAGCTGGTGGCGTATTCGCTCGAGGAGCCGCCGTACTTTCGCACGGCCTCGATGGGCAGCGCCTGGCACGCCGAGCAGCTGCGCCTGTCAGGCCGGCCAGTGCGCCTGATGATCGCGCTCGAGATGATCGGCTACTTCGACGACGCGCCGGGCTCGCAGCGTTATCCGCTGGCCCCTCTCGGCTGGATCTACCCGACCCGCGGCGACTTCATCGGCGTCATCGGCCGTTTTCGGGACGGGCTCGAAGCGCGCAGCCTGAAGGCCGCGATGCGCGGCGCGAGCGACCTGCCGGTGCACTCGATGAACGCGCTGACGCTGATCCCCGGGGTCGACTTCTCGGACCACCGCAGCTATTGGCAGGCCGGCTTCCCGGCACTGATGGTCACCGACACGGCGTTCTACCGGAACCCGAACTACCACGCGGCGGGGGACACGGTCGACAAGCTCGACCTCGCGCGCATGGCGAAGGTGGTGCAGGGTGTGTTCGCGGCGACTCGCTAGGGCCAAGGGGGCGCTGTCATCCCGGCGAAAGCCGGGATCCACTCGATCAAAGTTGTTTCCCGCGCGGTGGACCCCGACTCTCGTCGGAGTGACAGCTCCGCCGCCCAGACTCTCAAGCCTCTTCGGCGCTCGTGAACTGCGCCGCCGCCCGGCCTTCGACCGCGACCGCCTTGAAGCTCGCGACCACGGGTTGCCCCGGCGCCAGCCCCAGCGTGTGGACCGAGCGCCGCGTCACCAGCGCCCACAACGTGGCACCGGCCGCCTGCGCATCGAGCGCCAGCTCGACCGCGCTGTACGGCCCGTCGCGGTCGAGCACACGTGTCACCGTGCCGGCGAGCTGGTTCATCGCGCTGGTCGGCAGCACCTCGCGCTGCAGCGCGACGTCGCGGGCGCGGATTCGCAGACGCACGCTGGCGCCATTCGGCGCGTCGAGCTGCGGCACGGTGAGGCGCTGGCCGGCGACCTCGACCTGGGTCAGCTGCCAGTCGCTCAGGTGCTCGACCACCCGGCCCGCCAGCACGCTGCCGGCTTCGAAGCGGCCGACCAGCGGCTGCAGGCTCAGGTCGCTCAGCACGCTGAGCGCCGGCCCGGCCGCGACGGTGCGGCCCTCGCTCATCACGACCACCTGATCCGCCAGCCGCAGCACCTCGTCGATCTGGTGCGTGACGTAGAGCAGCGGCAACTGGAAGTGGCGTGGCAGCTCGGCCAGGTAGCCGAGCAGCTCGTGGCGCCGCGCCGGGTCGAGCGAAGCGAGCGGCTCGTCCATCAGCAAGGCGCGCGGGCGGCACAGCAGCGCGCGGCCGATCGCCACGCGCTGGCGCTCGCCGCCCGACAGCGTGTGCGGACGGCGCGCCAGCAGCGCCTCGATGCCGAGCAGCTGCACCACGTCGTCGAAGTCCGGGCCGCTGGTGTGGCCGGAAAGGCGGGCGCCATAGAGCAGGTTGCCGCGCACGCTCAGGTGCGGGAACAGCCGCCCTTCCTGGAACACGACGCCGAAGCCGCGCCGGTGCGGCGGCACGTCGATGCGCTGGTCGGCGTCGAACAGCGTGCGCCCGGCCAGCGTGATGCGCCCGCGCGAGGGCTTCAGCAGGCCGGCCACCGCGTGCAGCAGGGTCGACTTGCCGGCGCCGCTGCGGCCGATGACGGCGGTGACGCCGTGTGCCGGCAGCGTCAGTTGCGCCTGCACACTGAGCTGCGGGCGCTCGATCTGCACGTCGAGGTCGATCATGCGATCTGCCCGAGCCAGCGCTGGACGTGCCGGTGGCACCACTGGGCGAGCCCCAGCGCGGCCAGCGCGAGCAGCATCGACCACAGCACCAGCCGCGCCGCGGCGGTGTCGCCGCCGGGCTGTTGCAGCGCGCTGTAGATCGCGAGCGGCAGGGTCTGGGTCTGGCCCGGCACGTTCGAGACAAAGGTGATGGTCGCGCCGAATTCGCCGAGCGACGCCGCAAAGCCGAGCACCGCGCCGGACAGCAGGCCCGGTGCCATCAGCGGCAGCGTGATGCTCGCAAACACCCGCGCGCGGCTTGCGCCGAGCGTGCGCGCCGCCGCCTCGAGCCCGGCGTCGACCGCTTCGAGCGCCTGGCGGATCGCCCGCACCATCAGCGGCAGCGCCATCACCGCGGCGGCCAGCACTGCGCCGCGAAAGGTGAAAACGAACTGGATCCCCAGGCTGTCGTGCAGCCAGCGCCCGAGCGGGCCCTGGCGGCCGAAGGTGACCAGCAGCGCATAGCCGATCACGACCGGCGGCAGCACCAGCGGCAGATTGACGATCACTTCGAGCAGCGCCTTGCCGGCAAAACGTGCACGCGCCAGCGCCCAGGCCAGCGCCAGCGCCGCCGGCAGCGCCAACAACACGGCAGCGCTCGCGACCTGCAGGCTCAGCAGCAGCGCTTCGCGCTCGATGTCCGACATGCGGCGCGCTTCAGGCGTGGTAGCCGCGCACCGCGGCCGCCACCCGCCGACCGCCGGCGCCGGCGACCCAGTTGACGAACAGCCTGGCCCCGGGGTGGTTGACTCGGAACGAGCGCATCACATGCACGTCGACGGCCAGGCGCGGGTCGCCCGGGCACAGGTCGGCGTAACCGGCGGCGCCGCCCTGCGCCAGCCAGACGCCGTGCTCGACCAGCGTGCAGGCTTTGAGCTGGCGCGCCTGCTCGAACAGCGGGGTCTCGGCACGGGCGGCGATGTACCAGGCCGGCGCGGTCGCCAATCGGGCGGTCCGCCACAGGCCGAGCTCGGCCAGATGGGTGCCCGAGCCGTCGTGCCGGCTGATGAACGGCGCCTGCAGCTCGGCCAGCCGCGTGAGCGCGCGCACGACGTCGCCGCCCGCGGCCAGCGTCTTGGCCAGCACGCTCGGGCCAACCAGCACGAAGTCGGTTGCGGCGATGCGCCGCCGGTCGTGCAGCAGGCCTTGTGTCTCGAGAGCGGTTTCGGCCTCGGGTGCGTTGCACAGCGCGGCATCATGTTCGCCCTGCTCGAGCGCCTGCAGCAACGCGCTCGCCGGCGCGCGCAACAGCTTGACCGCGACGCCGGTGTCGCGCCCGAAGGCACGCTGCAGCTCGCCGGCCAGGCCCGAATCGACCAGCGCGTCGTCGGCGGCCAGGCGCATCGGGTCGTCGAGCGAGCGGCGCTGCGCCGATCCCGCCAACGCCGGCCACGCCAGCGACGCGAGTGCGGCGGCACAACGAACGATGGCGTCGCGTCGGCGGCTCATGCGGCGCGATCTTACTGGCGAGCGCAACTTTCGCACGCCAATTCGGAGCGCGCGCGCAAACACCGCCCGGTTCGTGATTTGAGGCATAGCCAGCCTCGCCGGCCGCTGCTGCAATTCAGTAAGCAAATGTACACAACCACTTCTCGGGGGATTCGACCATGAAACGCCTGCTCCTTAGCACCCTGCTGACCTGCGTCGTCGCTGTGCCCGCCCAAGCGGCCTGGCTCGGCAGCGCACTCGACAGCCAGCCCAAAGACCGCTTCGAAGGCGCCCTGGTGCGCAGCGTCGACGCGGCCGGTCCGGCGGCGCGCGCCGGCCTGAGGCCGGGCGACGTGATCGTGGCGGTGCAGATGCGGCCAGTGCGCAACGCCCGAGAGCTGGAGCGAATCGTTCGTGCCGCGCCGGCCGGCACCCGGCTCAGCTTTGCGTTGTCGCGTGACGGCGTTCCGGTCGAGGTGAACGCGGTGCTCGCCGCTGCGCCGACGCAGCGGCCGCTCGCTTCGGTGGCTGCCACGGCCCACCCGGCCGCCGCGACCGGCGCGCTGGACCGGCCGGCGCATGCCAGCTGGAGCGGCGTCTACGTCGAGACCTTGGCGCCGCCGGCCGCCACCGGCCGCTGATCAGAACATTCCGTTCGGGTTGTTGGCCTTTTCGGGGACGTCCTGACGCACGTCCCAGTGCTCGACGATCTTGCCGTTTTCGAGCTTGAAGATGTCGACGATCGCGCTGCCGCGGGTGCCCGGCTCGCGGGTCGTGCGCACGTGCATGATGACGAAGTCGCCGTCGGCCCAGACCCTTCTTGATCTCGCTGCGCGACTGCGGAAACTTGTCGCGCAGCAGGTTTACCAGAGCGCGAAAGCCTTCGCCCCCGTCGGCCGCCAGCGGGTTGTGCTGGACGTAGCGCGGGCCGAAGTGTTGCGCCGCGGCGTCGAACGTATACCAACGGTACGTTAGCCAAGCATCTGACTCTCCGGCCGATCGGCGAGCGGTGCGCATAAAGTCATGCAGAAAGCGCATGACCCCCTGAAACCCGGTGGTTACGGCGCAATTACACTGGCGAGACAATTCCCACTCAGGTGAAACCCGTCGGATTCGACGGCCACCTTCCGTAACTGGCCGTAATCCAATCCGAACCCGGCCAAGTCGGCGAACGGTATTGGGCAAGTCCTTGCTCCGGGCAACCCGGGAGCGCCGATTGCAAAGACTTACCCAATCCCGCTTTTTTTGACTTTGATGATTGGAATCGCGATGAACCGTCCCGTGCTGGAAGGGCTGCGCTTGAACGCGCCTGCCTATGTTCGCCATGCCCGCCTGATCGAGTGGGTCGCCCAGACCGCGGCGCTGACCGAGGCCCGCGACGTTTACTGGTGTGACGGCAGCACGGCGGAATACGACCGGCTGTGCGCCCAGCTGGTGGCCGCCGGCACTTTCAAGAAGCTCAACCCCGAGCTGCGGCCGAACAGCTACCTCGCCTGCAGCAGCCCGAGCGACGTCGCGCGGGTCGAGGACCGCACCTTCATCTGCAGCCGCAACAAGGCCGATGCCGGGCCGACCAACAACTGGATGGCACCGGCGGAGATGCGCGAATTGCTGCAAACCGGTGAGAAAGCCTTGTTCAAGGGCGCGATGCGCGGCCGCACCTTGTACGTCGTGCCGTTCAGCATGGGGCCCCTGGGTTCGCCGATCGCCCACATCGGCATCGAGCTGAGCGACAGCCCGTATGTCGCGGTCAACATGAAGATCATGACCCGCATGGGCCGGGCAGTGCTCGAGGTACTGGGTGCCGACGGCGAGTTTGTGCCCTGCGTCCACACGGTGGGCGCTCCAATCGAGGCCGGCCAGGCCGACGCGGCGTGGCCGTGCAACACCACCAAGTACATCGTCCACTACCCCGAAACCCACGAGATCTGGAGCTACGGCTCGGGTTACGGCGGCAACGCGCTGCTTGGCAAGAAGTGCTTCGCGCTGCGTATCGCAAGCACGATGGGGCGCGACCAGGGCTGGCTCGCCGAGCACATGCTGTTGCTGGGCGTGACCAGCCCCGAAGGCAAGAAACTCCATGTCGCTGCCGCGTTCCCGAGCGCCTGCGGCAAGACCAATTTCGCGATGCTGATCCCGCCGGCCGGCTTCGAAGGCTGGAAGGTGACGACGATCGGCGACGACATCGCCTGGATCAAGCCTGGCGCCGGCGGCAAGCTGTACGCGATCAATCCGGAAGCGGGTTATTTCGGCGTCGCGCCGGGGACCAACGAAAAGACCAACTTCAACTGCATGGCGAGCCTGAAACGCGACGTGATCTTCACCAACGTCGCAATGACAGACGCCGGCGACGTCTGGTGGGAAGGCATGACCGACACCCCGCCGGCGCACCTGATCGACTGGCAAGGCAAGGACTGGACCCCGGCGATCGCCAAGGAGACCGGTGCCAAGGCGGCGCACCCGAACGCCCGCTTCACGGTGGCAGCGGCCAACAACCCGGCGCTCGACGCCGAGTGGGACAACCCGGCCGGCGTCGCGATCGACGCGTTCATCTTCGGCGGGCGCCGCTCGACCACCGTGCCGCTGGCGACCGAGGCGCGCAGCTGGATCGAAGGTGTGTACATGGCGGCGACGATGGGCAGCGAGACGACGGCCGCCGCCACCGGCGCGCAAGGCATCGTCCGGCGCGACCCGTTCGCGATGCTGCCGTTCGCCGGCTACAACATGAGCGACTACTTCCAGCACTGGCTCGACCTGGGCGAAAAGCTGCAGGCCGCCGGCGCCAAGCCGCCGAAGATCTACTGCGTCAACTGGTTCCGCAAGGGCCCCGACGGCAAGTTCGTCTGGCCGGGTTACGGCGAGAACATGCGGGTGCTGAAGTGGATGCTCGAGCGTGTCGAAGGCAACGCGAGCGGGGTCGACAACGTGTTCGGCGTGACGCCGGCCTATGACGACATCACCTGGACCGGCCTGGACTTCACGCCGGCGCAGTACCAGCAGGTCACGAGCATCGACCCCGCCGCCTGGAAAGCCGAGCTGGCGCTGCACGCCGAGCTGTTCCAGCAGCTGTCGTACCACCTGCCGGCCGAGCTGGTCCAGACCAAGTCGAAGATCGAGGAACGGCTGGCCGCCTGAGTTCGGGCGCTCACTGGACAAAGGCCCGCCACGTGCGGGCCTTTGTGTTCACTCTTCGCCGTAGTCGTTGTGGCGGTCTGCCGCGGCGCAGGGTTAACCCTAGGTGTTTGCCAATGCCCGATTTAGAGGTTCGCATTCACGAGCGGCATCGACATGTCATGGCCCCGGCTTGACGCATCCGCCGACTTCCCGCATGCTCCGACCAAGTGGTCTAGACCACTTTGTTTTTTTGGGGCATTCGACATGAACTCGAGCACCGACCTGAACCTCATTGCCGGCGCCGCTGCGCAGGCCTCGCGCTCGGCGCCCGGGCGCGTCGTGCGCGCGCCGCGCGGCACACAACTGCATTGCAAATCGTGGCTCACCGAAGCGGCATTCCGGATGCTGCAGAACAACCTCGATCCCGATGTCGCCGAGCGGCCCGAAGAGCTCGTCGTCTACGGCGGCATCGGCCGCGCGGCACGCGACTGGGCCTCGTTCGACAAGATCCTCGAGTGCCTGCGCGAGCTCGAAGGCGACGAGTCGCTGCTGATCCAGTCGGGCAAGCCGGTCGGCATCTTCAAGACCCATGCGGATGCCCCGCGGGTGCTGCTCGCGAACTCGAACCTGGTGCCGAAGTGGGCGACCTGGGAGCACTTCAACGAGCTCGATCGGCAGGGCCTCTTCATGTACGGCCAGATGACTGCCGGCTCATGGATCTACATCGGCACCCAGGGCATCGTGCAAGGCACTTACGAAACCTTCGCCGAGGCGGGCCGCCAGCATTTCGGCGGTGACCTGGCGGGGCGCTGGATACTTACCGCGGGCCTTGGCGGCATGGGCGGCGCGCAGCCGCTCGCGGCCACCTTCGCCGGCGCCGTGTCGCTAAACATCGAATGCCAGCAGGCAAGCATCGACTTCCGCCTGCGCACGCGTTACCTCGACCAACAGGCGCGTGACCTCGACGATGCGCTGGCCCTCGTCAAGCAGCACACCGAGCGGCGCGAAGCGGTGTCGATCGGCCTGCTCGGCAATGCCGCCGACCTGCTGCCCGAGCTCGCGCGGCGCGCGCAGGCGGGCGGCCCGCGGCCCGACCTCGTGACCGACCAGACCTCGGCCCACGACCTGATCAACGGCTACCTGCCTTCGGGCTGGAGCGTCGAGCAGTGGCGCGATGCGCAGCGCGATCCGGCGCAGCACACGCGCTTGACCGAGGCGGCCGCCGAGTCGTGTGCCAGGCACGTGCGGGCGATGCTCGCTTTCCATGCGATGGGTGTTCCCACCGTCGATTACGGCAACAACATCCGCCAGGTCGCGTTCGACCAAGGTGTGAAGAACGCGTTCGACTTTCCGGGCTTCGTGCCGGCCTACATCCGGCCGCTATTCTGCGAAGGCAAGGGCCCGTTCCGCTGGGTCGCGCTGTCGGGCGACCCCGACGACATCCACAAGACCGACGCGAAGATCAAGCAGCTGTTCCCGAACAACCGGCATGTGCACCGCTGGCTCGACATGGCCTCCGAGCGGATCGCGTTCCAGGGCCTGCCGGCGCGGATCTGTTGGCTCGGCCTGGGCGAACGCCATCTGGCCGGGCTCGCGTTCAACGAGATGGTCAAAAGCGGCGAGCTGAAGGCGCCGATCGTCATCGGCCGCGACCACCTCGACACCGGCTCGGTGGCGAGCCCGAACCGCGAGACCGAGGCGATGAAGGACGGCACGGATGCGGTGTCCGACTGGCCGCTGCTGAACGCCCTGCTCAACGTCGCCGGCGGCGCGACCTGGGTTTCGCTGCACCATGGCGGCGGGGTCGGCATGGGCTATTCGCAGCATGCCGGCATGGTGATCGTCGCCGACGGCAGCGACGCAGCCGCGAAGCGCCTGGCGCGGGTGCTGGTCAACGACAGCGGCTCGGGTGTCATGCGGCACGCCGACGCGGGCTACGAGCAGGCGCTGCGCACTGCGCGCGAGCAGGGGCTGAAGCTGCCGATGATTGGCCCGTGAACGCCGAACTACTCTCGCTCACCGAGATCGCACCGCAGGCGTGGAAAAACGGCGCGGGGCTGACCCGCGAGCTCGCGGCGAGCCCGGCCGCGGGCGCCTTCGACTGGCGAATCAGCGTCGCCGAGATCACGCGCGACGCGCCGTTCTCGGCCTTTCCCGGCATCGATCGCTGCATCATGCTGCTGCGCGGCGCCGGCATGCAGTTGCGCGCCGGCGCGAGCGCTTGGCAGCAGCGGCTCGACACGCCGCTGCAGGCCTTTTGCTTTTCCGGTGACGACGTTGTCGACTCGAGCTTGATCGACGGTGATTGTTCCGACCTCAACGTGATGGTCAGGCGCGGTTGCTGGCGCAGCGTGGTCAGCGTGGTTCGCGCAGCCACTGCGATATCGAGCGCCGATGCCGGCCTGCTGCTGTGCTGCGACGGCGCGTGGGATGTGGCCGGTACCCAGCTGGTTGCGATGCAGGCGTTGTTGTGGCGCAGCGCGATGCCTGCGCTGCGGGTCGAGCCCCTGCACGAAGGCGCGAGCCTCGTCGTCGTGCGGCTGTGTCAGGATGGCGCTCGATGAACTCCGCCGCACGCATCGACTCGCAGCGTGCCCTGCTCGCGCCGCATGCCTTGCTGCCTAGCGGCTGGGCGCGCGACGTGCTGCTGGTTTGGGACGAAGGCGGCCGCCTGTCCGGCGTGACACCCGGTGCGAGCGGCATGGCCGGCGTGCGCCAGGCCGCGGGGGTCGTCGTGCCCGGCATGCCGAACCTGCATTCGCACGCCTTCCAGCGCGCCTTCGCCGGCCTCACCGAATACCGCGGCGCCGGCGAAGACAGTTTCTGGAGCTGGCGCGAGCACATGTACCGCTTCGCCGGCGCGCTGACGCCCGAGGCGCTGGAAGACATCGCGACCCATCTGTACATCGAGATGCTGCGCAGCGGCTACACCTCGGTCTGCGAGTTCCACTACGTTCATCACGATCGCGACGGGCAGCCGTACGCCGATCCGGCCGAGATGTCGCTGCGCATCGTCGCCGCCGCGCAGCGTGCCGGCATCGGCCTCACGCTGCTGCCGGTGCTGTACCAGGCGAGCGGTTTCGGCGCCGCGCCGCCGCTGGCGCAGCAGCGGCGTTTCATCCACAGCGTCGACGGCTTGCTGAGCCTCGTCGAGCGCCTGTCGGCGACCGGTGCCTGCATCGGCGTCGCGCCGCACTCGCTGCGCGCGGTGCCGCTGCCGGCGCTGCGCGATGTCGTCGACGGCCTGCATGCGCTGGACCCGCGCGCGCCGCTGCACATCCACATCGCCGAGCAGCAGCGCGAGGTCGACGAGTGTTTCGCCTTCAGCGGCCAGCGCCCGGTGCAGCAGTTGCTCGCGCAAGTCGAGGTCGACGCGCGCTGGTGCCTGGTGCATGCGACCCACATGGACGACGCCGAAGCGCTGGCGCTGGCGCGCTCGGGCGCGACGGTCGGCCTGTGCCCGAGCACCGAAGCGAACCTGGGCGACGGCATGTTCGCCGCGCCGCGTTACCTCGACGCCGGCGGATCCTGGGGCATCGGCTCGGACAGCCATGCGACGCTCGACGCGGCCGAAGAGCTGCGGCTCTTCGAATACAGCCAGCGCCTCGCGCTGCAGCGGCGCAACGTGCTCGCTTCGGCGAATGTGCCCGACGTTGCGCAACGCCTGTGGCTGGCTGCGGTGGCGGGCGGCGCGCGCGCGAGCGCACGTCCGATCGCCGGCCTGGCAGCCGGCGAGCGCGCCGACTTTGTCGTGCTGGCCGGCGACGCCCTGCAGGGCCTGTCGGCGCCGCAGGTGCTCGCGAGCCATGTGTTCGCAAGCCATGGCCGCGGCGCAGTGCAAGAGGTCTGGGTCGGAGGGCGCTGCCGCGTTGAGCGTGGTCAACATGCCGCGGCCGACGAAGCCTGCCGTCGCTTCGTTGCGGCGCGCTCGGCGCTGCTGCAAGCGGCGTAGCCGCGTGATGGGAATGCTCCGCACCGATCGAAGCCGACGTTCTGGCTCCTTCTCCCGCTTGCGGGAGAAGGCGGGGGATGAGGGCGTGGGCTGCCCGGCGACCCTCACTTGCAGTGCGCGTTCCGGCTTGCAGGCCGGAACCGCTGCGCGGGCTCGCCGCATGCGGCTCGAAAGCCCCGCTCCGCCCCCAACCCTCTCCCGCAAGCGGGAGAGGGAGTCATGCAGCCGAGCACGATGACATGAGCGCGGGCGCGTTCAAGCTCTTGTTCCTCGCGCTGATGGGTGCCGGCATCCCGGTCGCCATCGCGATGGCCGGCGCGGCGCTGATCTACGTCGTGGCGACCGGCAGCACGCCGCCCTTCGTCGTGATCCACCGGATGATCGGCGGCATCGACAGCTTTCCGCTGCTCGCGGTGCCCTTCTTCATCCTCGCCGGCAACCTGATGAACAGCGCCGGCATCACGACCCGCATCTACAACTTCTCGCTCGCGCTGGTCGGCTGGGCCAAGGGTGGGCTCGGCCACGTCAACATCATCGGCTCGGTGATCTTCGCCGGCATGAGCGGCACCGCGATCGCCGATGCGGCCGGACTCGGCACGATCGAGATCAAGGCGATGCGCGAACACGGCTACGACGCCGAGTTCTCGGTCGGCGTGACGGCCGCGTCGGCCACCCTCGGGCCGATCATTCCGCCATCGCTGCCCTTCGTCGTCTACGGCATGTTCGCCAACGTGTCGGTCGGTGCGCTGTTCCTCGCCGGGTTGATGCCGGGCCTGGTGATGACGATCATGATGATGCTCACCGTCGCGTGGTTCGCGCACAAGAACGGCTGGGGCGGCGACGTGGCCTGGCAATGGCCGCGGGTGCGCAAGGCGCTGGTCGAGCTGGCGGTGGTGGCGGGATTCCCGACCCTGCTGTGGGCGGCGTCGCAGGCCGGAGCGCCGATTGGCTACACGCTGCCGGTCGGCGCCGCCGCGCTGCTGCTCGCCGACCGCCATTTCAAGTTCAACGCGGTGCTGCCGATCATGACGCCGGTGCTCCTGATCGGCGGCATGACGACCGGCCTGTTCACCGCCACCGAAGGCGCGATCGCCGCCTGCGTTTGGGCGATGTTTCTCGGCGGTTTCTGGTACCGCACGCTGAACTGGAAGATGCTCGTCAAGGCCTCGATGGACACGGTGGAGACGACCTCGACCGTGCTCTTCATCGTCGCCGCCGCATCGATCTTCGGCTGGATGCTGACCGCCACGCGCACCACCGAAATGATCGCGCAGTGGATCCTGACCTTCGCCGACGCGCCGTGGAAGTTCCTGCTGCTCGCCAACGCGCTGATGCTGTTCGTCGGCTGTTTTCTCGAGCCCACTGCGGCGATCACGATCCTGGTGCCCATCCTCTTGCCCATCGTCCACCAGCTCGGCATCGACCCGGTTCACTTCGGCCTCGTGATGGTGCTCAACCTGATGATCGGCCTGCTGCACCCGCCGATGGGCCTGGTGCTGTTCGTGCTGGCACGCGTGGCCAAACTGTCGGTCGAGCGAACCACGATGGCGATCCTGCCGTGGCTGGTTCCGCTGTTGCTGTCGCTCGTGCTCGTGACCTTCGTTCCATCGATCTCGCTGTGGCTGCCCAAGGCCTTCAGTTGATGGTTCCCTCATGCCAAACATGGAGACACAGATGAACAAACGATCCGCTCTCAAGACCTTGTCCAGCCTCGCCGCCGCGGCCGCTCTCGCGCTGTGCGGCGCCGCAGCGCAAGCCCAGACCAAGCTCAAGTGGGCCCATGTCTACGAGGTCAACGAGTCGTACCACAAGCAGGCGCTGTGGGCCGCCGACGAGATCAAGAAGCGCAGCAACGGCAAGTACCTGATAGAGGTGTTCCCCGCGTCGACGCTGGGCAAGGAGACCGACATCAACCAGTCGCTCTCGCTCGGCACGGTCGACATCATCTACACCGGCATGGCCTTCGCCGGCCGCGCCTACCCGCCGATGTCGATCGCGTCGGGGCCGTTCATCTTCCGCGACTTCGCCCACTGGCAGGCGTTCCGCACCAGCCCGGTGTTCAAGGAGCTGGCGCAGAACTACGAGGCCAAGAGCGGCGGCAACCACATCGCCGGCTACACCTACTACGGCCAGCGCCACCTCACGGCCAACAAGCTGGTGCAAAAGCCCGAGGACATGAAGGGCATGAAGTTGCGGGTGCCCGACGCGCCGCTGTTCCTGATGTTCCCGCGCGCGGTCGGCGCCAACCCGACGCCGATCGCGTTTGCCGAGGTCTACCTGGCGCTGCAGAACGGCACCGTCGACGCGCAGGAGAACCCGCTGCCGACCATCGATGCGAAGAAGTTCTACGAAGTGCAGAAGTACATCATCCTGACCGGCCACATCACCGAGTCGCTGGTGACGGTGGTCGCCGGCGGCACCTGGAGCAAGCTGCCCGAGGCCGACCGCAAGCTCTTCTCCGACGTGTTGTGGGAGGCGTCGACCCGTTCGACCAACGACATCGTCGCGGCCGAGGACGCACTCGTCAGCGACTTCGAAAAGCGCGGCAAGACGGTCGTGAAGGTCGACCGCGGGCCGTTCATCGCCGCGGTGCAGAAAGCCGTGACCTCGCCCGACGCGCCGTGGAGCAAGGACCTGTACGAACGTGTGCAGGCGATCAAGTAGAACAACGCTGTCGACCGGAGGAACGAGAATGAAACTGACCACCCTGGCGCTCGCCGCCACCTGTGCATTCGCCGCCGGCTGCGCGAGCGCGCCGCCCCCGGCCACGGCCACACGCGGCTGGCTCGCCGTTTCAGCCAACGACAACAAGTCGGTGCTCGACAACGGCGTCACCAAGACCCCTGCGCAGTACGGGCCCGACACGCTGGCCGTCATCGACATGCGCGGCCCGCAGCCGCGCCTGGTCGCCGAGATCGAGGTGCCCGCCACCGTCGTCGGCCCGCCGTTCGCGGTAGCGGTGGCAGCCGACGAATCGATCGCGCTGGTGACCTCAGGCAAGCGGGCCTTCAACGAAACGACGCTGCCCGACAACGTGCTCAGCGTGGTCGACCTGCAAGCTTCGCCGCCGCGCTTGATCCAGACCGTGTACGTCGGTGCCGGCGCGGCGGGCGTCTCGATCAACCGCCAAGGCACGCTGGCGCTGGTGGCCAATCGCGACGAGGGCACGGTGTCGGTGCTGCGCATCAAGGGCAAGGCGGTCGAGCACCTCGGCAAGGTCGCGCTCGGCAACGAGAAGTCCGGGCCCAGCCATGTCGCGCTGATGCCCGACGGCAAGACTGCGTACGTCAGCCGCGACGGCGACCACCGCGTTTCGATGCTCGCGATCGACGGCGAGACGGTCACGCTCGCCAAGCGCGACCTCTACGCCGGCCAGCGCCCCTACGCGATCGACCTGTGCGGCGGCGAGATCGGCGTGGTCGGCAACGTCGGCCAGGGCAACGGCGACGAGGACACGGTGAGCGTCATCGACCTGCAGGCCACGCCGCCGCGTGTCATCGACACGATCAGCGTCGGGCAGACACCCGAAGGCGCGGTCTGCTCGCCCGACGGCCGCTATGTGGCCGTCACCGCGATGAGCGGCAGCAACAAGGCGAGCGCCTCGCCGTTCTACCGTGCCAAGGGACGCGTCGTGGTGTTCCGGGTCGAGGGCAAGCGCCTCGTCAAGCATGGCGAAGCCGATGTCGGCAACTGGTCGCAGGGCGCGGTGTTCTCGCCCGACAACCGGACGCTGCTGGTGCAGAACATGGTGCAGAAGGACATCCAGGTGTTCGCCATCGACGAGCGCGGCGTTCACGACACCGGCCAGCGCATCGTGCTGAAGGCGGGGCCGGCGAGCATTCGCGCCGCAGCTCAGTAGACGCAGGCATGACGACGCCGCCTATCGGTCCGCGGGCTACTGGCGCGACACCTCGGCGGCACGCGCCTATTTCGATGCACCGTCGACACCGCTCGAAGAGGCCGTCGACAGCATCGACCTGGCGTACCTGAGCGGCATCAGCGTCGCGATCTTGCCGCCGGCCGGCCGCGAGCGGCCGCTCGACACCACCGCCGCAGGCGACTTGTGGGGCTGATCCTCACTCTTCGATCAGTTCGCTGAGCGTCATCTCAGCGAACCGCGCCTGCATCCAGAACGAACGCAGCGCCGGCGACGGCATCAGCAGCAGCTCGGCGAGCAGCGGCGCTGCCTTGGTCGTCTTCGGGTCGCACAGCAGCACATGGCGTGCACCGCCGGCCTCGTCGAGGCGGCCGACCCAGTCGATCGCGACCAGCGCATCGAGAATGGGCTCGGCCTGCAGCGGGTCGGCACGCAAGGTCTCGGACAGCTCGGCCGCGCTCAGGCCGTGGGTCGCGCCCTGACGCGCCAGCGCCAGCTTGCGCAGCAGCGCCACCGCCAGCTGGAAGCGCGAGCCCGGTGCATCGGTGTGCCGCACCACCCGCATCTGCAGGCTGGGCGCGTAGGCGGCGATCACCGCGCCGAGCAGCACGATGACCCAGCTGAAGTAGATCCAGACCAGGAAGATCGGCACGGTGGCAAACGCGCCGTAGACGATGGCGTAGGTCGGCACCTGGCGCAGGTACCAGCCGAGCACGCGCTTGGCGACCTCGAACCCGATCGCGACGAACAGCCCCCCGGCCAGCGCGTGGCGCCAGCGCACATGGGTGTTCGGCACCGCGTGGAACAGCGCCGCCATCGCCGCAGCCAGCAGCGAAAACTCGAGCGTGGCGAGCAGGAACGCGACTCCGCCCGGCAAGGTGCCGACCAGCCCTTTCGACGCCGAGATCGCGTACGAGGTGATGGTCAGGCTGATCCCGAGCACCAGCGGTCCGAGCGTCACTGCGGACCAATACACCAGCACACGCTGGGCGATCGGACGCGGCGTGCGAACGCGCCAGATCGCGTTCAGCGTGCGGTCGATCGTCAGCATCAGCGCGAGCGCGGTGACCAGCAGGAACACCAGGCCGACGCTGCCGATGCGGTTCGCCTTCGACGCAAACTGCGTCAACGCCGACAGCACCGGCCGGGCGATGCTGTCGGGCACCAGCGCCTGCAGGAAGTACTTCTGCAGCGCGTCCTGGAAGGTCGCGAACATCGGGAAGGCCGAGAACAGCGCCAGCATCACGGTCACCAGCGGCACCAGCGAGATCAGTGTCGTGAAGGTGAGGCTGCTCGCGGTCACGCCGAGGCGGTCTTCGCGAAAGCGCTGGCGCAGCGTCTTCAGCGTGTCGAACCAGGGCCAGGTCTGCAGTGTCTGCAGGGTGCGCGCAACATGGCCCTGCCACGCGGTCTTGAAGAAGGTGGGGAAATTCATTGCTGGCATCATAGCCAGCGATGCACGACGTTCAGCCCCTGCCCTCCACCGTCGCGTGGACCCGCGCCATCGCAGTCGCCAGCGTGCTGGCGCTGATCGCGCTCGGCCTGGCCTGGGAGCTGTGGCTCGCGCCCACCGGGCGCGGCACGCTGGCGCTGAAGGTGCTGCCGCTCGCGCTGCCGCTGGCCGGCCTGTTGAAATACCGCATGTACACCTACCGCTGGCTCAGCCTGCTGGTCTGGGTGTACTTCACCGAGGGTGTCGTGCGCGCCACCAGCGAGCACGGCACGAGCGCTGTCCTCGCGACCGTCGAGGTGGCGTTGTGCGTGGTGCTGTTCGCGGCCTGCGCGACCCATGTGCGCTGGCGGCTGGCGCAGGCGAAGGGGCAAGCGGCATGACAGGACTACGGGATGCCTTGCGTGCCGCGGTCGGCGAGCGCCAGGTGCTGACCGACGGCGACTTGTCGGCCTGGCAGATCGACCAGCGCAGGCGCTACCACGGCCGGGCACTGGCGGTGGTGCGGCCCGGCTCGACCGCCGAGGTGGTTGCGGTCGTGAAGGCTTGCGCGGCGCATGGCGCCGCGATCGTGCCGCAGGGCGGCAACACCGGCATGGTGGGCGGGTCGGTGCCCGATGCCAGCGGCACGCAGGTGCTGTTGAGCCTGACGCGAATGAACGCCGTCCGCCAGATCGACGCGGCCAACCTCACGATGACGGTCGACGCCGGCTGCGTGCTGCAGACGCTGCAGGAAGCGGCTGCCGCGCAAGGCCTGCTGTTCGCACTGAGCCTGGCGGCCGAAGGCAGCTGCACGATAGGTGGCAACCTGTCCACCAACGCCGGCGGCACCCAGGTGCTGCGCTACGGCAACGCGCGCGAGCTGTGCCTGGGGCTGGAAGTGGTGACGCCTGCGGGCGAGGTCTGGAACGGCCTGTCGGGGCTGCGCAAGGACAACACCGGCTACGACCTGCGCGACCTCTTCATCGGCAGCGAAGGCACGCTCGGCATCATCACCGGCGCCACGCTGAAGCTGCACCCGCAACCCGCCGCGGTGATGACTGCGCTGGCCGCGCTGACCACCCTGGACGCGGCGGTGCGACTGCTGCAGCTCGCGCAGGCGCGGCTCGGCGCCGGCCTGACCGGTTTCGAGGTAATGGGCGAGTTTGCGCTCGGCCTGGTGCGCAAACATTTCAGGCAGTTGGCGCAGCCCTTGCCGCGGGCGCCGTGGATGGTGCTGCTGGAACAGTCGGACAGCGAGGGCGAGGCGCATGCGCGCGGCCAGTTCGAGGGCTTGCTCGAAGCCGCGCTGGAGGCCGGGCTGATCACCGACGCGGCGGTCGCGGAATCGATTCAGCAGTCGAACGTGATGTGGCATCTGCGCGAATCGATCCCGCTGGCGCAGGTCGAGGAAGGCTCGAACATCAAGCACGACATCTCGCTGCCGGTGTCGGCGATTCCGAGCTTCGTCGCGGCGACCGATGCCGCGCTGATGCACAGTTTCCCCGGCATCCGGCTCGTCAACTTCGGGCATCTGGGCGACGGCAATCTTCACTACAACGTGCAGGCCCCGGTGGGTGTCGATCCGGCGCGGTTCCTGCGCGACAACGAGCACGCGGTCAACGAGCTGGTCTACGACGCGGTCGCGCGCCACCACGGCTCGTTCTCGGCCGAACACGGCATCGGTGCGTTGAAGCGCGACGAGCTGGCACAGCGCAAGTCGCCGGTGGCCTTGGGGATGATGCGGGCGATCAAGGCGGCGCTCGACCCGCAGAACCTGATGAACCCGGGTCGGGTGCTCTGACTTGCATTGCTCCCTCTCCCCCTGGGAGAGGGCTGGGGTGAGGGCCGGGGCACCACCACCACCCTCACCGTAACCCTCTCCCAGGGGGAGAGGGAACAATCACTGCACCGTGCCCTTGAGTGCCGCAGGCAGCGCCAGCGACACCACCTCGATGCCCTCTTCCTGCAGCGCGCGCGCCTCGTCGCGAGTCGCCTGGCCGCGGATCGCGTGGACTTCGACCTCGCCGTAGTGGATGCGGCGCGCCTCTTCGGCAAAACGCTCGCCGACATCGTCCGTGTTCGCGATCACGTGGCGCACCGCCTGCAGCCAGGCGTTCTGCATCGTCATCTCGATCGGCGCGCCGGAGCCGGCATCGGCAGCAGGAACGGGTTCGCGTGCGCCCGAGACGTTGAGCCGCGGTGCGGTCGGCAAGCGTCGCACGGCCTTGTCGCCGCACAGCGGGCACTCGACCATGCCGCGCTCGAACTGGCTTTGAAAGTCGTCGTCCGAGCCGAACCAGCCTTCGAAGCGATGGTTCTGCGCGCAGCCGAGATTGAGGACCTTCATGCCCGCATTATCGGCGCGCCGGCACTACGGTGTCGGCTGCCACGTGAGTTGCCAGCGTCCGCTCTGCCAATTCTGCAACCACATGAGGCCGATCAGCGTCTTCGCGTCGGTGAGTTCGCCGCTGTGCGCGAGCGCCAGAAGTTCGTCCACGCTCGCCTGCGACACGTCGAGGAACTCGCCGTGGTCGAGCGCCCGCTCACCGGGCGTCAAGCCGCGCGCGAACCACACCTCGATGCCTTCGCTCGAGTACGCGACGGTGTTGTGCAGGATGCCCGCATGTGCCCATTCGGCGGCACTGTAGCCGGTCTCTTCGGCCAGTTCGCGCACCGCGCAACTCAGGCCGGACTCGCCGGCATCGAGCTTGCCCGCCGGAAACTCGAGCATCACGCGGCCCAGGGGATAGCGGTACTGGCGCTCGACCACGAGGCGGCCGTCGTCGAGCATCGCCACCACCACCACCGCGCCCGGATGCACGATGTACTCGCGCACCGCTTCGTGGCCGTCGGGCATGCGCACCCGGTCGCGCCGCACGTCGAGAAAGCCGCCGAGGAACACCTGCTGCGACTCGATCGTCTCTTCGCGCAGGTGCGCGTCGGCCATGGTCAACGGTGTTTCATCAGGTAGCGCCATACGAACCCCGGAAAAGCGAGCGTGAGGAACAGGAAGCCGAAGCCGGCGAAGAACTCCCAATGCTGGGGCTGGATCTGGCCGAGGCGCGCTTCGAGCGCGAAGCCGATGCAGAGTGTCACGCTCCACAGCAACACGAGCTCCAGCAGCCGCCAGGCCAGGCCTTTGCGCTCGCGCCGCGGCCCGACGATCAGGATGCGCTCGTTGACAAAGGGCAGATTGGCCGCGACGACGCGACGAAGCTCAGCTTGACTCACCCTCACCCCGCC